>Ga0307508_10000063_pt1 | contig 122536 bp, 128 predicted proteins | sample 9_EM_MG_FD_203089 | JGI IMG/M metagenome (GOLD analysis project Ga0307508, IMG submission 203089) | Populus trichocarpa ectomycorrhiza microbial communities from riparian zone in the Pacific Northwest, United States - 9_EM | ecosystem: Host-associated > Plants > Roots > Unclassified | place... | reverse complement strand
CTCACCCGGATCGCGCCAAGCGCGATCCGACCTCTCCCCGCAAGCGGGGAGAGGTGGAGGTTGCGGAGAGGCCGATGCAATCAAGAGGCATCTTGCGCGAGACATGAAAAATCGAGACCAGATCGCGCAATCCCTCGCTGCCTGCGGCTATATCGCCGACGCCGAGCTTGCGACCGCCGTTACGCTGATGCAGCTCTTGCGGCGTCCGCTGCTGCTGGAAGGCGAGGCGGGCGTCGGCAAGACCGAGGTCGCGAAAGCGCTGGCTCACGTGCATGCGACCGAACTGATCCGCCTGCAATGCTACGAGGGGCTCGACCAATCGAGCGCGCTCTATGAATGGAACTACCAGCGGCAGCTGCTCGCGATCGAGGCTCATCGCGGCCATGCCGACGCCATCGAGGACCAGATCTTCTCGGAGAAATATCTCTTGGAGCGGCCGCTGCTGGCGGCGATCCGCCGCGACCAGCCGCCGGTGCTCCTGATCGACGAGATCGATCGCGCCGACGACGAGTTCGAGGCGTTCCTGCTCGAACTGCTGTCGGACTTTCAGGTCTCGATCCCCGAACTCGGAACGATCAAGGCGACATCCATCCCGCATGTGGTGCTGACCTCGAACGGCACGCGCGAACTGTCCGACGCGCTGCGGCGGCGCTGCCTCTATCACTACGTCGACTATCCCGACGTCGATCGCGAGGCGCGCATCATCATGGCACGGGTCACGGGTGCGAACAGCTCGCTGTCGCTGCAGATCGCCCGCCTGGTCGAGGGCATCCGAAAAGAGGAGCTGCGCAAGGTGCCGGGTGTCGCCGAGACCCTGGACTGGGCGACGGCTTTGGTCGGGCTTGACGTGCGCGACCTGCACGATGCGCCCGAGACGGTGCACGAGACCCTGATGTGCCTGCTCAAGACCCATGAGGATCGCGCTCGCCTCACACCGGAGATTACGGCGCGCCTGTTGGGGAAGGTCGCATGAGCTGCGGCGCTACCAGCCGGCGCCATGACGAGATCGATGAGGTCTCGCGCCTCGTCGCGGGGAAGCTCGCCGCGTTCCTGCGCACCTTGCGCGACAGCGGCTTTGCGGTGGGACTGGCCGAAGGCCAGGACGCCGCGGCCCTGATGGCGCAGGGCTATGCCGAACGACCGGCGCTGTTGCGCATCGCCTTCAAGCATCTGTTCTCGGCGCGGAAAGCCGACTGGGAGAAATTCGACGGCCTGTTCGATGCGTTCTGGCTCGGCAAGCGCGTGCGCTCGCGCATCGCCACGTCAGGCGCGTCGAAGGCGGCGAACAGCCCGTCGCTGAAGAGCCTGCAGGATGCGAAGTCCGAGCGGCGCGGCGAGCCTTCCGCGGCCGACCAGATCCCGTCGCCCGGCGACGACGCGCCCGAGGAGGCGCGCGGCGAGGGCCGCATGGAGGGCGCCTCCGTGGCCTCCAATCTCGCGGAAATCGATTTCCGCAAACTGGCCGATCCCGACCAGATCGGACAGGCCCATGCGGCGGCGGCGCAGCTGGCGAAAGTCATGCGCACGCGGCTGACGCGGCGCGATCTGGCGCGCCGCCGCGGCTACCGTCTCGACCTGCGCCGCACCATCCACCGCAACATCAGCCACGGCGGCGTGCCGATCACCCTCGTCAAGCGGCAGCGCAAGGACAAGCCGTTGCGGCTCGTGGTCCTGCTCGACGCCTCGGGCTCGATGAGCATGTATACCGGCGTGTTCCTGCGCTTCATCCACGGCGTGCTCGATGAATTCCGCGAGGCTGAGGCCTTCCTGTTTCACACCCGGCTGGCCTACGTCTCCGACGCGATGAAAGAGAAGGACGCCGCGCGCGCGCTCGATCGTCTGTCGATCATGGCGCAGGGCGCAGGCGGCGGCACTAGGATTGGCGAGAGCCTGCAGACTTTCAACCGCTGGCACGCGGCGCGGGTGATACATTCGCGCACCTGCGTGATGATCGTCTCCGACGGCTACGAGACCGGCGACGCTGCGCTGTTGGGCCGCGAAATGGCGGCGCTTTCGCGCCGCTGCCGCCGCATCGTCTGGCTCAACCCGATGATGGCGTGGGACGGCTATGCGCCGGAAGCCAAGGGCATCAGAGCGGCGCTGCCGCATGTCGATCTCTATGCGCCGGCCAATACCTTGAAGAGCCTCGCCGCGCTAGAGCCCTATCTGGCAAAACTCTGAGGCATGATGATGAGATCGAGTCGTCTCGGCAACGAAAGTGCGCTCCCTCTCCCGCTCGCGGCTCTCGCAAGCGGGAGAGATGATCCGTGCCCGTTGATGGACCGATTCAATCCAATGCATCGCGCTTTGGATCTGGAGGAGAGCCACCCATGACCGCCCATGCCGAAGTGCTCGATCTGGTCGCGCAGATGAAGGCCGCCGAGGAGACCTTCGTGCTGGCGACCGTGGTGCGCACGGTGTCGGTGACGGCGGCGAAGGCCGGCGCCAAGGCCATCATCCGCCCGGACGGCACCATCGTCGCGGGCTGGATCGGCGGCGGCTGCGCCCGCGGCGCGGTGTTGAAGGCGGCGCGCGAGGCGCTCGCCGACGGCATCCCGCGCATGGTCTCGGTGCAGCCGGAAAATCTCCTGGCCGAACTCGGCGTCAAGCCCGGCGAAAGCCGCGAGGGCGTGCGTTTCGCTTCCAACATGTGTCCGAGCAAGGGCACCATGGACATCTTCGTCGAGCCCGTGCTGCCGCATCCATCGCTCGTCATTCTCGGCGCCAGCCCGGTGGCGCTGTCGCTCGCAGCGCAAGCACGTCCGCTCGGCTATCATGTCACCCTGGCGGCGCCCGCCGCCGACCTCGTCAGCGCGCCCGAGGTCGACATGCTGATCGACAGCCTCACACTGGGTGATCTGCACCAAGCAAAGCGCTTCATCGTGGTCTCGACGCAAGGCCGCGGCGACGAGGCCGCGTTGCGCGCCGCGCTGTCGACCGAAGCCGCCTATCGCGCCTTTGTCGGCAGCCGCCGCAAGATGGCGGCGTTGCGCGAGAAGCTCATCGCCGAAGGCATCGACGCCGCCTTGATCGATCGCGTCAAGGCGCCGGCCGGGCTCGATCTCGGCGCCATCACGCCGGAGGAGATCGCAATGTCGATCCTGGCCGAGATCACGCTGGAGCGCCGGCGCGGGCAGCGCGAGGCGGGGAAGGGTTAGACGGCACCGCGGCCGTCATTGTGGGGTTACCCGCTGCATTGCTGACTACACCCGTGCCAAGGCGTCGCGCACGTTAAGTCGTTCCCCGCCTGGCTTGCTGACGTAGAGATGTCTCTCCAGCACCGCTTGCATGTTCTCGAACATGGCGTAGAGGTCGTCGCAATAGACCGAAGGGTTATCGTAGCCGTTCGTCCGGGAAAAGCGATGCGGGAGATAGCCGCCGCCGCAGGCGTTCATGAACTTGCATTGCCTGCACTTCTCGCAAAGATCGATCGAAGCATCACGGGCGGCCTTCCAGCCCGGCTCGTTCCTGACCTCGTCGATCGCGTGCTCGAAGATGTTGAATGTCGTTTGCGTAACACCGTTTCCCGCAATCCGCAGCACATCGTGGGCCTCCACGGAGCCGTCGGTCATGATGGTGCAGAGTTCGACGGGCTTGTAGCCCACGCCCTCGGTTGGCGAATTGTTGCCGAGCATGGCGGCGATCATATCGGAAATGATTCGTATGTTGACCGTTGGCTTGCTGCGATTCGCCTCCAGCCACAGGTCGAACAGGCCGTCATAGAACGCGGCAATGGATGGCGGCTTCTCATCCACCGTCGCATCGGGGATCATGATGTCGTAGTTGGCGATACCGCAAGCAGCGAAGAATTCGACGTACTGCGTCGGCGGATGAGAGGGGTTGCAGACCGCCAGAGCACTGACGCCGATGTCGCGCGATACCAGCATGCGAGCGGCACGTTCCACGGCGGCGTGCGTGCCTGTACCCTGAAACGTCCGGCGGTGGGTATCGTGAATATGTGCCGGTCCATCCAGACTGATCGCAACTGAGATTTGGTGAGCCTCGAAACAGTTCAGCCATTCATCATCGATCAAGACGCCATTTGTGGTGACCGCGAGAGGTATGTCGCAGCCTGTCCGCGATGAAATGGCCTCGCAGGCCTCGGCCAGGCGATGGAAATTCTCGCGCCCCCACAGCAGGGGCTCGCCGCCGTGCAGAACGATCGGAAAATCGACGAGGGAGTATCGGGCAACGTGTTCTTCGATGCGCAGCAATAGCTGCTGCAGCACATCGGCGCTCATGAGCTTGGGTTTGTCGTAGACGGCCGCGTCACGGAACCAATAACAATAAGAGCAATCGATATTGCATCTCGTTGCCAGCTTGACCAGCAATTGCGAGATCGGCTGATCTTGAAAGGCCACAGGATCTGAACCGTCAGCCGACATACGGATACCGGGATGGGTTCGAGAAAACGACGGCCAGTCTAGTAGCCTCGGGCAAATCCTCTGCGGAACCCGCCGCCATAGGGATGATATGCGCCTCGGCGAAACGCGCCTGCGGATGGCCCCCGGATAAATCCGCCTCGTCTGAAATAAACCTGGGTCGCTTCAGGCTTGTCGGACGTCACTGCCTCCGAACCCTGCTCGCGCATGTTGTTCAGCAGCGCGTCAATGCCCTGGTGATCGCTCTGAATTGTCGCGTCCGGCCCGTGCAGTTGAATGAGACTCGCCAAAATCTTCAGCGTCAGCATGACCTGTACTCCGTCTCTCACGCAGGAAAGCGGTACAACCTACAGTATGCTCTTCCAGCAACCTGAGCAATGGCGTGGGCTGTCTCAATTGGGACAGGACTACTGACGAAAATTTGGACCTCGGAACGAATGCGGGTTCAAGCTTCTCGGTTGTTGATGCGATTGCGCTCGTGTCGTCGGCGGAGCCTGTCATCTCTGTGCGAGCGCTTTGCGCCCGCCCGGAGCGGCATCGCGACTTGGTGGGCGCGCACCCACCCGGGTGGCTCTACGCTCGCTGGTCGCCGAAGGCATCGACGCCGCGCCGGCCGGGCTCGATCTCGGCGCCATCACGCCGGAGGAGATCGCGATGTCGATCCTCGCCGAGATCACGGGCAGCGCGAGGTAGGAAAGGGTTAGACGACACCGCGGCCATCATGCGAGGGCCGACCCATCCAGCTGTCATCACCCGCGAAAGCGGGTGATCCAGTATTCCAGAGACATCAGCGTTGGAGCCGAAAGGCCGCAGCGTACTGGATACCCCGCATGCGCGGGGTATGACAACTTCTTGTGGGGCGGCATCGCGGCCCCATCATCTCGCCATCACTCCCCGAAAACACCGGTGTCACACCAGTGTCATGCCGCTGTCACACATATTTAGATCGCCACTGGCTGCCGTTTTGTGACAGAATTGATACGGTTCTGATAAGATTCAATGTCAATTCGGTTACACGCGGAGCGGTCAATGAGTTCGGAAATGCCGACGCGGTCAGCTTCCCTGGCCTGGTCAAATCCCCTGGCCTGGTGGTGGGGCCTGTTGACCGTGGTGAGCGGCGCAAATATCGCGGCGTGGTTCGTGCTGTACCGAAGGCTTCACGAGCAGCCGGCCGAAAGCCTCGGCAGCTCCTCCGACACCGGGCTCATGCTGCTGCTCTGTGCGGCTTATGTGTTTGGCTGCGCGTTCAGATCGTTTCTGCCGCGCGCGGATGTCCAGCGCATCTGCCTGTTCGACACCTGGCTATCGAGCGTGGTCGTCGGCCGCTCCGTGGCAACCGTGGCCGAGATCTGCTTCGCGGTGCAGTGGGTGATCATCCTGCGCCAGCTCGGCGGCATCGCGGGCGCGGACACCACCGTGAATCTCGCACTGGTTATCCTGCCGCTGATCGTCCTGGCCGAGTGCTGCTCATGGCATGCGGTGCTGACCACCAACTTCCTCGGCAACGCCATCGAGAATTCGATCTGGGCGGTTGCCTTCCTTGCGATCGGGATCGGGCTCTGCCGATTGCTGCCGGAGTTCAACGGTCCAGTCCGCTGGGCCCTCGCCATCGCGATATCGGGGATTGCAAGCTACCTGGCGTTTCTGATGATCGTCGACGTCCCGATGTATCTCGGCCGATGGCGGGCAGGGCATGCCGATGGCGGCAGAATTCTTGGATTTCTCGAGGGTCTTCGTGACGTCAGCACGCGCTGGATCGTGTCGCACGACCTTTCGCACTGGAAGGACGAGATTGCCTGGATGTCGCTCTATTTCAGTCTTGCGGTCTGGGCCAGCCTCGCACTCTGCGCGCTCTACGCGTTCGAGGGCCAGCTGCCGCGCTATCGCACCGAAGCCGCCGCAAGCGCGCCGTCGGCCATGGTCGCGGAGGCGAGCGGGTGGCACGCATCAAGCGACAGTCCTGCATTGCGCTGATGCGCTTGGCTCGGCGACGCCGCGGTCAACAGACGAGGGCGGCCGATTGGCCGCCTCGTGTCCGCTTTGACGGCTGCGTCAGGTACTATCAGCGGAGAGAATTCCGCCGGATTTGAACAGAAAACCTGCGATCCCCGCGCCAATCAGCGGCGCGATGATGAACAGCCACACTTGCCCCAGCGCGCCCGGATTGCTGCCGATGCCAACGATCGCCGGACCAAGCGAGCGCGCCGGATTGACCGAGACGCCCGTCACGTTGATTCCGACAATGTGAATCGCGACCAGGGTCAAGCCGATCGCCAGGCCGGCGAATTGTGTGGGACTGCCTTTTTGCGTCACGCCGAGAATGCAGACCAGGAACAGAAAGGTCGCAACGATCTCGAAGATCAAAGCCGAGAGCAGATTGTACTGACCGAGGTAACCCGTGCCCCAGCCATTCTGCCCAAGACCTCCGCTCCAGCCTGCCGATTTGCCGGAGAGGATGATGTAGAGGACGATCGCTCCGGCAATTGCGCCCAGCACCTGCGCGATGGCATAGGAAATCAGATCGCTCATCGTCATGCGGCCTGCGACGAATACGCCAAAACTCACGGCCGGATTGACGTGGCAACCGGAAATCGGACCGATGCCATAAGCCATGGCGACGATGGCCAGTCCGAATGCGAAGGCAATTCCAAGCACGTCAATGGCGGTCGCTCCGGTTCCCATCCCGGCAATGACGGCGGCGCCGCATCCGAAGAAAACGAGCGCAAACGTCCCAATAAATTCTGCGACTGGTTTTTTCATTTGGCCCTCCCTCAGCGTGAAATTGAATATTTATGAGGTTGCAATCTTACAGCAACCTAAAGTCCTCCGCACCGGAGAAAAGCGGCATCAACACGCCTTTGATGTTGATCCGGTCGTTGCGATCAGCCCGGAGCAGATCACGATGTCCCAGCCGCGGTCACGCTGGAGCGGCGACGCGGACAAGAGGGGGCGAGCTTGAGAGGTCGCAACCTCGCAAGAGGTCCGAAAGCGCCGATTGCGGTGATGCCGCCACAGGCTTAGCTTGATATCAAGCGCGGCCCGTCGAGGCTTTCTGCAAGCCGATCTAGCCATGGGACTTGCACACTATGCGGACTTTGATCTGGATCGTCGCAGTTCTGGTTGCGCTCTACGCCGGTGATTGGACCTACCGCACCTTTCTTCGGCCCATCGATCAGCCCACTGCGGCGCTGGTTGCTCTCGCGACCCACTTCAGCGCCTCCGGATTGCCGGGAACCTTCTATCCCGTGCGCCACGGGTTTCGGCACTCATCCGTGACGGCCGTGATGGCCTACAAGCTCAACGATTACCCGGTTCCGTTCGCCGTGATCGATTGCCCATCGGAAGCCGCGGCTCAAACTCGCCTGCAATCGACCCCGCCGGCATGGCACGCGCAGCGCAACGGATCGCTTATCATCGACTTTGCCATGTGGAGTGACGACACCGGCGCAATGGTGGACCGTGTCAGCAGAGTGTTCATGGATTACAACCCGCGCTCCTGAATCCCGCCTTTGTTCGAACCGGCGGCCGGGCAGGGACGACCTATCGGAGGAACTCCTGTTTGTAATCCTCGGGTCGGTTTGAGGCACATGCCATTCCATCGTCTGTTGGTGTCGCTCGCACTTGCACTGATCATAGCCCTCCCGCTTGCGGCGCGGGCGGACGCTCCCGTGGCCAAGGACGTCGCTGCGATCGGCGACTGCCTGCGCAAGCAGGACAAGAGGGGTGGCGGAACGCAGGAGGGCGACGAGGCGGCCTGCCTCATGACCGTGGCGAAGCCTTGCATGGGCGATGAAGCGGCCGCGAGCGACCGGCGCAAGATCGACTGCCTGGATCGCGAGCGGCTGGTCTGGGACCAGATCCTCAACGAGTCCTACAAGACCATGATGAACGCGCTCGATTCCGACCAGCAGGCCAAGCTGCGCGAGATGCAGCGATCCTGGATCGTGACCCGCGATCTCTCCTGCGCCTTCTGGTACGAATATTTCCAGGGCACGATGGCCAATCCGATGATCGCCTATTGCAACAACCGCGAGACGGCAAGGCGCGCGATCTTCCTGCGGGTGTTCGCCGTCGATATCGCGGACCGGAAATAGCGCGTTCGATCGAGGCCGCCGACACGGGCGCGCCTGTAGCACCCAGTCCTACACCGGCAATGTCCGCTTCTGGTGCGCCCGCCCCTTGATGGCGGCTGCCTCGCTATGGCCCGCGATCACGCGCACGCCCTCGTCGATCCGGGCGATGATGTTGTCGACGTTGCAGCCCTGCAGGAAAGCGACGCCATTGTTGCGGCAAGCCGCCAGGATGCGGTCGCGCGCGCTCTGCATTTCGATCGGGTAAGGCTCGCCTGGAATCGTCGGGTAGCCGAGCGAAAGGCTCAGATCGCCCGGGCCGATCTCGGCAAATCCGAGCCCCGGCACGCCGAGGATCTCTTCGCAATTGGCGACGCCTTCGGGGCTTTCCAGTTTCACCCCCAGCAGCAGTTCGCCTTGCGGATTGAGCGGCCAGGGATCGCAGCGCGCCATGTAGTCCTCGGTCGACAGGCCCCAGACCGGCGCCGCTGTGGTTTCCGAGCCTCGCCCTCGCGTGCCGATGCCCAGCCACCTGCGACCGGCGGCGTCGGTCCCGCCGTCCTTTGCGCGGATCGCTCCCGCCAGTCGTGCCATTGGCGAGGGGATCGCGGGATCGACGCCGATGGTGTTGTGCGGATAGCGGCAGGATTCCACGAATGCCCGCACCGCATCGGCGGTTTCCGCCTGGCACAGCAGGATGCCATGCACCCCGCGGCCGAGGATCTGGCGGAATTGCCAGGCGTTGTAACGCACATGCGCGGCGTCGATGCCGTTGACAGGTGCTTCGACGATCACCGTCGGCGTGCGGTGCCCCGACCGGGTCGGCCCGGCATCGACCATGCCGCGCATGTACGCGGCAAGGCCCGCCATGTCGAACGCACCGTGCTCCATGCCGACATTCATGTAGTCGGCCCAGGTTGCGGCATCGATGCGGCCCTGCGCATAGGTCAGCACATGGCCGCTATGCGGGCCGTCATAATAGATCGCCTGGTCCTGCTCCAGCAGCTCGACGCAGCGACTGATGCGCTCACCCATGACTGACCTGCTCCGACGGTTCTGGCGATGCTAAAGCGCGAGCGCAAAGCTAGCATGGTGCCGCGCCACCGCGCGATGGGGACGGATGATCAAAAACGTGACGTCGCTATTTCTCCTTGGACTTCGCGGCTTCTCGCGCCAGGCGCTCAGCCCGCAATCGTTCGTAGTTTTTCTGAAAACTTTCCTGCGCCTTCTCGTATTCCGTCACGGCCTTTCGCTTGCCGGCGCGCTGAAATGCCTTCCTCGCCTCGCGCTGGCCTGGCGTGAACGCGAAATCCTTGCTGGTCCTGTCGTTCATAGATCACCTCCCGTATCAGTGACCGCTGCGATCACGATAGCGCGGCCACGGAGCCCCGCAAGGAATCCCGCCAATTAAGTTTAATATTGCGACCTCAGGGTTGAACGGACTAACTCTCACCTCGCTGCCGGGGTAACGTGCAGTTGATCGGAGATACAACCATGCAATTGCGGGTCTTTGGGCGCACGGGACTACAACTTTCGGTGCTGGGTTTCGGCTGCGGCGCAGTCGGCGGATTCATGGTGCGGGGCGATCCCGCCGACCAGGAGCGCGTCGTCGCGCGCGCAATCGCCGCTGGCGTCAACTACTTCGACACTGCGGTGCAGTACGGCAATGGCGAATCGGAAAAGAACCTCGGCCGCGTCTTGCAAAGACTGAAACCTGCCAACGTCGTCGTCGGCACCAAGGTCCGCATTCCGGCAACCGAGTTCGGCCGCATCGCCGACGCCGTCACGATGTCGCTCGAAGGCAGCCTGGCGCGCCTCGGTCTTGACCGGGTCGACATCTTTCACCTGCACAATCCGATCACCGAGACAGGCGGTGGATCGGCGCTGGGCGTCCGCCAGGTGCTCGACGAGGTGGTGCCGGCGTTCGAGCGCCTGCGTCAGCAGGGCAAGATCCGTTTCCTCGGGTTGACGGCCGTCGGCGACACGACGGCCCTGCAACAGGTGATCGATGCACGCGCCTTCGACAGCGCGCAAATCGTCTACAACATGCTCAATCCATCGGCCGCCGAGGCATTGCCGCAAAGCTATCCGGCGCAGGATTATGGACGCTTGTTCGAGCACACCCAGGCCGCCGGCGTTGGCGTCGTCGGCATCCGCGTGCTGGCCGGTGGCGCCTTGTCGGGATCAAGCGAGCGTCACCCGATTGCCGGTCCGGCGCCCGAGCCGATTGGTTCGGCGATGAGCTATGATGCCGATGTCGAGCGGGCGCGCCGTCTCCTCCCGCTGGTCGAGGAGGGCTTTGCCACCAGCCTGACCGAAGCCGCCACGCGGTTTGCGCTGTCGCACCCGGCGATGGGCACCATCCTGGTCGGCCTGGCGACGCCGCAACAATTCGAGGACGCACTCGCCGCAGCCGAGAAAGGTCCGTTGCCGCGCGCTGCGCTCGAGCGGCTGTCAGCACTGCGGCAGGCCTTCTCAGGCGAACCGCGATGAGCGCTGAGGTCGCACGTCGACGATTGCGATGGGGCGGTGACACGCGCATTGCGAACCGCTGCCTGCTCCGCGCTGCACCGGCCCCGCAATTCGTCATGAAGATTTTGGCCGTGGCTACCTTCGCTCTCTGGTGTGGAGTCTGCACGGAGGCCTCCGCGGACTGTCGGGACGAGGTTGCAGCCGCCTTCGAGCGACTGAGCACGTCAGGTCGGCCCTACCGAAAAGAGGTGACCTCGGTCATCAGTGATCAGCAGACCTTTCACGGAACCGTCGAGTTTCGCCCGCCCGACCGGATGCGGGAGATCACGAGCAACGGTGTCCGAGGCTATGGGAGCTCCGAAGTCATCCGGGTTGGACAACGGATTTGGTCAGGTGCGGGGTTGTGGCCCTGGACATGGCGCGAATGGGACGCCGGGTCCGCGCAGATCGTCCTCGAGCAACGCAAGGATTTCTCGGCGCTGTCGGACCGCCCAATTCCCGCCCAAGCTGTGTTCGAATGTCTTGGCCGGGTCGAGTACCAGGGCACGGCGTATCTCGGATATCGGGCCCGGCTCGATGCGGCCATCATGACGTTTTCACTCCCCAACACCGCGCCGAGCGAAGCGCAACAACAAGAGTTGTCGCGCAGGCTTGCGCAAATGCCCCAGCAATGGCGGACTGTTTTCATCGACCCGGAGCGCATGCTCCCCGTGCACGACATTGTGGCAGAGGACAACCAACTCGAGCGTCCGAAAAGCAAGGTGCAGTACAGCTATCCGGACCGCATCAGGATCGAGCCCCCGATTTGGTGTTCGATAGGTCTGTGCCCGGTTGGGTGGTGAAGAGCGAGCGCAGCCCGGATGAGCGACATCCGGGGTCTTCTTATTTTCTCTGAAACCCGCATATCGCTGTGCTCATGCGGGCTGCTCGCTAAACCCTCATGGTGAGGAGGCGCCCTTGCGCCGTCTCCGGACGATGCTTCGCATCGCTCAGAGAACCATGAGGCCCCGCCGGCGGCTTCGTCCTTCGAGACGCTTGCTCGCGCAAGCTCCTCAGGATGAGGGGATAAAGCGCTTATGACGCAGCAGGACTGGCACGTCCCCAAGGTGCCTGCACGGACTGACTCTAACCTCGCTGCTCCGGTAGCGTGTGCGCGAGGAAGAACCGCAGCATTTCCTTGGTGGCATCCGGCCCTCGCGGGTCAGTGTAGGAGCCGGCAGGGCTGCCTCCCGACCATGCATGTCCTGCGCCGTGAATGCTCCAGTGCTCGAAGAGTCCGCGCCCACGCGCGTCGGTATGGACCGTGCGGGTAAAGGCATGTCCGCCGGCTACCCGCCCGCGATACACTGTCATTTGCGTGCGCGTTGTTCGCGCAGACAGCGCGAGAATGTGATCGGCATTGGCTGGATGCACCGTCATGTCGCGATCGCCGTGAAAAGCGATGGCCGGGACGGTCGCGTCGCCGGTTGGCATGATCCCGTCGCCGGACCCTGAAGACGCGGCCGTTCCACCTTGCCGCATGGCGACAAACGCAGAGGGGAGGTCAGTGGCAGCCCCACAGGCGAGGCCGGAATGGATGCCGATTGCCGCGTACAGGTCCGGGTATGTCGCGCCCATGACAGCAGCCGCGGCCGCTCCGGCCGACAATCCGCCAATGTAGACGCGCTTCGGGTCAACCGCATAGTCGCGCATGATCTGGCGGGTGATGCCCTCGATCAGCGAAGGTTCACCGCGGCCGCGCTGCTGGTCTTCAGTGCGAAACCAGTTCCAGCATTTCGCCTGGTTTGCCGCACGGGGCTGCGCGGGATAGGCCACAAGGCAGGTTTGTTCTTCTGCGATGAAGTTCATCCTGGTGCCGGCGGCGAAATCATCCGGCGACTGGGTGCAGCCGTGCAGCATGACGATCAAGGGAAGCGGTTGCCCCTGATAATGGCCGGGGATGAAGAGCTTGTAAGCACGGCTTCCCGCGGCATTGCTGTAGGTGCCTTCGATGAACTTCGTGCCCTCCGGCACGATGTCCGGCGTGGAAGGCGGGGCGCGCCTGATCCTGGCCCGCAATCCGGGCCTGCGCTTCGTTGCGCCACCCGACAACTCCTCGCTGGGCATGTGCGGCGGCGTGGATGTGACCCGGGAGAAGGGACGATCCGTCTCCGCGATGCGGTTGGCTTTCGCATCGATGATGAGCGGCGCGCGTCCCCTCGGAGCAGTGTCACCGGCGGTGTCGGATGTCATGCCCGGCGCGGTCCCACCGCGAAGCATGCGCTGCAGCAGCGCCGTTGCTTCGACGAGCCGGCCGGCACGTGTGAGGCGGGTGGCTTCGCGAACGATGTCCTGGTTCAGCATTGCTTGTCACCGCATCTTGTCACCGCATCCTGTCGGCAAGCGCAGCCTTGACCGCCGCGCTCGCATGCAAGGCTCCCAGCACCGAGACCGAGGCAATGGTCGCGCGCGCCAGCGCGGGCGTGACGTCGTGGGCGATACTTGCAAGGCCCAGCACATTGATGTGCAGCATCTGGCCTTCCCGGTGCGCCGCTTCGAGATCCTCGCGGCTGTAGTTCCGCAGACCGAGGTCAAGACTGTTTCGCGCCGTGGACTGCTTGACGATGTCGGCGTGGCGTTCGAGCTGGTTGCGGATTGCGGTTCGGATGAAATCGGTGCGGTTCGAATAAAATCCCTCCTGCACCATGAGATCGACGTGACCGAGGTCGACGAAACCGAGATTGATCGTGATCTTCTCGGTCTCGGGGACCTTGGGCCGGAGTTCGCGGACATTGTCGGTCATGATCATAACCATCCATATACCATCCATATGGATGGTATATGGATGGCAGGATCGAGCCTGTCAAGGGGCCGAGCGGCGGCGGGCAGCGCTGGAGCCACCATGCGCCGTCAAGTCTCGCCGCGCCGCTGGTCGAGATACGTCCGCACTTTCGTGAGCAACGGCAGCGCAGCTTCGAGCGCGCGAACGCCGATCTCCCGTTCGATGTCGGCGATGTGGGGAGCGACCGACCTGATCGCGCGCTCCCGCGCCTTGCGACCGGCGGCCGAGATCGCGATCCGTCGGCTGCGGCCATCCTTCGGATCGGGCGTGCTGGTCACGAAGCCCTTGCTTTCCAGGCGCGCCAGCGTGCTCGACATCGTCGCCTTGGTCACTTGCATGACGCGCGCCAGTTCGACCGCGCTATGCTCGCCGCCGAGCCGGGCAAAATGGTTCAGCACCGCAAACTGCGGCATCGTGAGGTTGTCGGGCAGGCCGCGCTCGAACAGCGTAGAGCCGAGCTGGTGGATGATCCCGATCTCGGTCATGAGACGGAACGCGATGCTGTCGGACATCAGGCGTTCACCAGATGAGTTGCGAGCGGCCAGCGCGGGCTTGCCGGCGCCGGCGCGCCGTAGCCGAGCCTGACCAGCATTTGCAGGCGCTGTCCTGAGCGCACGCCAAGCAGTTCGTGTACTTCGCGAAGCTTGTCGGCCATTTCCGGAAATTCCTGCAAGGATTGGCTGTTGGGATGAAACCCAAGTCCGGCGCGGGTCGCGGCGAGATTCATGCGGACATAGGCGCGACCGGCCGCCAACTGATCGCGGCGGGTGTTTCCATCCGTGATCACCCAGCCATAAGCCGGCGTCGCGGCCATGGCTGTCTTGATGAGATCCAGGCCGGAGTTGAACGCGATGCTGTCAGTGCGCGCCATCTGCTGCCGCGACAGCAAGCCGGTCAGTGCCAGGGCATCGAGAAAAGGTCCGCCCACCGCGATGCCGTCCGGTTGGGCCTCGATCTCGGACTTCCCGATGCGCGTCAACTTGACGCTCTCGAGCCAGGTGCGTTGCGTCTCGGCTTCGATTGCGAACGCGTTCCAGGTCAGTTGGCGCAGGCTTGCGACCGTCTCCGGCTCGGCGCTGGTGACGATGTGCGCGCCGAAGGTCGCCTGGTTGGCAAGCTCTGCCAGGACCTCCGGTGCTACGGGGCGCGACAGATCGAACGGCGCCCGGTTCGAGCGACGGTGCGGGATGAAGGGAAACAGAGCATCCCTTGGGGTCGTCGGGTCGGAGACAAAGCGCAGCACGGCGATGGGTCGCCGATCGAGCCTGTCGGCTGGTTCGCCCTCGGGAAACGCGGTCAATTCCATCCGGACGCCATGTTCTGCCGCGGCGATCCGCGCCAGTTCGATGAAGCATCCGAAACCGATCGTGGTCTGGCGATCGCCGGGGTCGGTCTCGGCGAGGCGGCGATCAAGGTCGCAAGACAGCGTCGCAAGATCCGTGCCTGAAAGACGGATCTGCCAGGGCTGCCGGTTGTGCGGATTGGGCGCCAGAATGGCGTAGCGCAGGGCGTCGAGCCGGATGTCTCCGGTTGCCGCCGCGTCGGCGGTGCGCCAGGCCTGCAACGCCTTCTCCGGCGTCCGCGTAACCGCGAAAACTCCGCCGCTACCGATGAGGGCCAGTCCGGCTCCGCCGGCAGCTTGCAGAACCATGCGGCGAGAGAGTGCCATGGCGATCTCCATATAGTATGATATCGAACTATATAGGTAGATATCGAACTTGTCCAGCCGCAATGTGCATGCGCTGAAGCGACGAAGCAATCCATGCTTCCTTCGCTGTGCTATATCTGGATCGCGAAAGAATGGTCCCGATCGCCGACCATCTCTACGAGCTTTACATCGTCGAGATCAGAAGGGAAGGATTGATGCCATGACTGGACGAAGGCCCTTCAGCGAACTGACCAGGGACTTCACGCCCGCGCGCCGGGCGGTGCCTCCGCTGTGAATACTGGTGCGCATACTTAACTACCCAGCGCGCACCAGGCTGCGGGTGCATTGGGCACCCGGCATTCCCCGCGCCCTCTTCTTGAAGCGGGCGGAAGATTTCAACAAACCTCGCGCGGAATAAGCGGCGAGATCGCGAAGCTGCGTTTGCGGATGAAGTGGCTGCCTGAAATTGTGGTTGGTGTGCACGCAAACACACTGGATGCCCGGACTTGATCCGGGCATCAATCCGCCTTCGCAAGAAGTCCTTTCGGAGAGGATGGATTGCCGGGTCAAGCCCGGCAATGACGTCGATGGGGCAGTACCCTCAATCAAACAAACTCGACACCGACTCTTCCGCCGCCGTGCGGCCGATCGCCTCCGCGATCAAGGGGGCGATCGGCAGCGTGCGGATGTTGTGGGCGCTGCGCACCGCCTCGGTGGGCAGGATCGAATCGGTGATCACCAGTTCCTTCAGCCGCGAGGCGGTGATGCGCGCCACCGCGCCGCCGGAGAGCACGCCATGGCTGATATAGGCGTAGACGTCCCTGGCGCCGTTGGCGAGCAGCGCGTCGGCGGCGTTCACCAGGGTGCCGCCGGAATCGACGAGGTCGTCGACCAGGATGCAGGTGTAGCCGGCGGCATCGCCGATCACGTTCATGACCTCGGATTCGCCGGCGCGCTCGCGGCGCTTGTCGATGATGGCAAGCGGCGTGTTGATGCGCTTGGCAAGCCCGCGCGCGCGCACCACGCCGCCGACGTCGGGCGACACCACAACGACCTTGGAGAGGTCGAAGCGTTCCTTGATGTCGCGCACCATCACCGGCGAGGCGAACAGATTGTCGGTCGGGATGTCGAAAAAGCCCTGGATCTGCAAGGCGTGCAGGTCGAGTGTCATGACGCGGTCGACGCCGGCCTGGGTGATCAGATTGGCCACCAGCTTGGCGGAAATCGGCGTGCGGGAGCCGGATTTGCGATCCTGCCGCGCATAGCCGAAATAGGGGATCACCGCGGTGATGCGGCGCGCCGAGGAGCGGCGCAGCGCGTCGGTGATGATCAGCAATTCCATCAGATGGTCGTTGGCCGGAAACGACGTCGACTGGATGATGAAGGCATCCGAGCCGCGGACGTTTTCCTGGATCTCGACGAAGATCTCCATGTCGGCGAAGCGCCGGACCACGGCCTTGGTCAGTGGCACCTGCAGCCCCCCGGCGATCGCCTGGGCCAGCGCCGGATTGGAATTGCCGGCGACAAGCTTGATGGAGCCATTCTTGGCCGACATCGAGGATTCTCCCCGTGGCTTGCTGGCGACGACGTTCAGCATATCGGGATACCCGTTGAACCGGCGGTCTTGGACGAGCGAGGTGATATCAAGGAGATAGCACCACTGGCAACCCGGAAGGGCTGTTTTTCCCGCGCAAAAGCCTTCATCTTCGCCGATTGCCTAACGGGTCGCGAAGCCGAGGCTACCCGTCGCCGCGGATTCCGGAGCGGATGCCGGGTCTTCGGCGCTTGCGACCGCTGGTCCCCGCCGAGTCGGCTCGGGCGCGGAAGCGGGAGCCGCCTCCGCAGGCCCGCCATTGATCATGGCGGAGAGCCCGCTCAATCCGGACTGCGCGATCTTGCGCAGGACCATGTCATCGGCGGCAGACCAGGGATCGCGACCGGCCTTGCCGGCGGCCTCTTCGCCGGACAGCCGCAGCGCACGCTGCTGGTCGCGGTCATAGACGTCCCACACCCAGGCGATCACGGTGCGTCCGCGCACCACCTGGGCCGAGAGATAGCTGCGCACGCGATAGGCCGCGGCCGCGCCCTCCCGCGAGACGATCGCAAGGCTGCGCATCTTGGACTCGCTGTCGAGCACGCTGACCATCCGGTCGAACACCGGCGGCGGCGGGCCGTCGATCGATTCGAAGGCAACCGTGGGGCCGCTTGCGGTCATGGCGTAGGCGTTGCTTGCAGCGCCGCCGGAGGCACAACCGCCGAGTGCACAAACGCCCATCAGCAGCAACGCCGCAACCGCGGCGCGTGGCAATATCCGGCTCGCAGGAGCAAAAATTGTCGACGCATCCCTCATCGCGCCCAGCGATATCTTTAAAAACCGTTAAGGTCTAGGGCGCGAAGGACACATGATGGATGGAATAAAATCCGTGTCCGCCTTCGAATTGCAGCAAGTCGGGGACGTTTCGGCCGGCTGTCATGGAGCGACAAAATGAGGCAATTGGGGTTGGGGTTGATGGTCGCGTGGCTTGCCGCGGGTCCCGCGCTTGGCGCCGATGGCACAGCCGATGCGATCAAGGCCTTCGGGCTGATCGGAACCTGGTCGGTCGATTGCGCAAGGGATCCGCTTGCCGCGTGCGACCGGACCACGGGCTGCGGCCTTCGGGTGACCTATCTGCTGTCGCCATCCGGCCAGCCCATGATCAGGTCCGTCGTGAGCACGCTGGTCGCGGGCCAGACGCGAACCGGCGAATTGACGATCGAGACGGCCAAGCGCATCACGGATGACAGATTGGCCATCACCTCGATCCAGCGCACGGAGTCGGGCGCCACGCTGGCCTGGGTCCGGCAGCCCGGCGAAGTCTGGGACGCCGTCCTCGTGAAGGACGGAGACAAGTACCGGGTCTTCATGTCCCAGCGCGACGACGGAACGAAGATTGCGGCCGAAGACGGCTTCGAGGTTCGTCCGCCGCCGGGAACACCGGCCAACGCGCTGCCCGATCACTGGGTCCGCAGCGACAAGCCAACGCTGTGGTTTTCGCGCTGCGGCGACTAGAGCATGATTCGGAAAAGTGTGTCGCGGTTTTCCGAAAAGATCATGCTCAAACAAGAAGATAGAGAGAGATGACGATTCGAAGAAAAGTCATCTCGCTCTAGCGCGGCGGTGCCGGACCGGAACGACGCGGGCGGGATTATTCGTGCGCCAGATGATGCTTCATGGCGGCCGCGATCCACAACCACTCCTGGTTGGGGCTGCCTTGCGGCGATTGTCCCTTCATGATGGCGACCAGTTCCCAATAGCGGCTGGCGCGCGGGTCATGCTGGGCATACTGATTGTGCAGCCATGCCCTGAACTCCAGGTTCGGCTCGCGCCCCATCAGCCTCGCCGATGTCTCCAGCAATTCCAAAGCCAGCGCGTGACCCGCCTCCGAGGTCGGCTCAAACCCCTCCAGGATGGCCTGCTTCGCCTTCAGCGTGAGCAGTTCGGTCGCCCGCTGATAGGCCTCCGCGTCGAAGGCGTCGGTATCCCATACGCCCTTGACGTTGGCGCGCATGCTGGCGACGAAGCCGGGATCGCCGAGGATGGACGCGAGTTCGATCCAGGCGTCGCATTGCTCGGGGGTCGGATCGTCAGGCAGTTCGGGAACGCTGGCCTCGATCTTCTCGCGCATCCATTCGCGATCGATCTTGGTGTCTTCCGACACCTGTTCGTAAAAGCGTTCGACGACGTTGCGGCGCTCGGCGCGGGACAGTGTGGTCATGGTCCAGAATCTCCTCAAATCGGCTTCCTTGAGTTCAGGCGAACGAAGTGCGGCCCGCAGCGCCGACGCCACCCGGCGTTGCGCGGCGATTTCCGCCTCGAGCGCCCCGAGGCGAAGTCGCAACGCCTCCTTGAGCGGCAGTTCGTGCGACAGCACCTCGCGAATGGCATCGAGGCTGAGGCCGGCGTCGCGCAGGCAGTTGATGAGGTCGAGGCGAACCAGCTCGCTGTCGGTGAAGACGCGATAGCCGCTCTCGGTGCGCCCCGCCGGCGGCAGCAGTCCCTCGTCGCAATAGAAGCGCAACCGCCGAACGGAGACGCCGCTCAGCCGTGACGCTTCGCCGATGCTGTAGGTCCGGTTCTTCATGGGCTGCGTTGTGCAGCCTCCACCGGGTGGAGAGTCAAGGCCGCAGGCGCGGGGGAATCGACGATTGTTCCGCGAAGACCGCGGTCAGCGCCCGCTTAGCCGCCGCTCTTGCGCTTGGTGAATCTTGACCGCAGGCTGTCCCACAACGCGATTCGGACGCCATTCCTGCGCATGACGTAGCTCTGCTGAATGACCGAAAGCGAGTTGTTCCAGGTCCAATAGATCACCAATCCGGCCGAGAACTTCGCCAGCATGAAGGTGACGATCACCGGCATCCAGTTCATGATCGCCGCTTGCGTCGCATCGGCGGATGTCGGAGCAAGCCTCATCTGCACCCACTGGGCCAATCCCATGATCAGCGGCCACGCCCCGATCGCAAGAAATCCACCCAGCAAGGGCAGCGACATCGGATCGTAAGGGAGCAGCCCGAAAAGATTGAAGACATTGGTGGGGTCAGGCGCGGACAAATCCCTGATCCAGCCGAAGAACGGCGCCTGACGCATTTCGATCGTGACAAACAGCACTTTGTAAAGCGAGAAGAAGACCGGGATCTGGATCAGCGTCGGCAGGCAACCGGCGAGCGGATTGATCTTTTCCTTTCGGTAAAGCTCCATCGTGGCCTGCTGTTGCTTCACCTTGTCGTCGGCGAAACTCTCCCGGATCAGCTGAAGCTGCGGTTGCAGGGCCTTCATCTTCGCCGCCGACGCATATGATTTGTTGGCGAGCGGAAAGAACGCCGCCTTGAGCAGCAACGTCACGATGAGGATCGCCACGCCAAAATTTCCGACCAGCCGAAAAATGCCATCGATCAGCGTGAACATCGGCTTGGTGATGAAACGGAACCAGCCCCAATCGATCGCGAGGTGGAACCGATTGAGCTTGAGCGCTCTGTCGTAGCCGTCGAGGATCGCAACCTCCTTGGCGCCGGCGAACAAGCGCGCGGTGGCGCTCCCGGTGCTGCCGGGCTCAACCGTCTGCGTGTCCTGGACATAGTCGGCCTGATAGGTCTTGAGCGCGCCAAGTGCGCCCGCCGAAAATTCTGCATGCAGATGTGAGGAGGTCTCGGGAAGCAGGATGGTCGCCCAATATTTGTCGGTGAAACCCAACCACGCGTTGCTGAGATCGAACGGGATCCGCTTCTTGTCGTCGAGCGTCTTGTAGGTCACCTCCTGCAATCCCTGGTCGCCCAGAACGCCGACGGCGCCTTCGTGCAGCAGGTAATAGCCAAGCGTGGGCGGCGGGCTGTGACGCGAGATCAGCGCATAGGACGCCAGCGCGACGGCGGTCGCTCGATGGTTTGCGACCTCGTCGCGAATGCTGAAGAGGTATTTGTCATCGACCGAAATCGTCCGTCTGAATTCCAGCCCCTGGCCATTTTGCCAAACGAGCGTGACCGGGCGTCCGACGCCAAGACTGTTCGATCCCTGCTGCAGCCAGACCGTATCCAAGGTCGGCACCTTCAGATCGGCGCTGGAACTGTTGACCCAACCGAATTCCGCATAGAAGGCTCTTGGACTGCCCGAGGGTGAAAGCAGCTCGATGGCTTGAGAGTTTGGGTCGGTGGTTTCGCGATATTGGGTCAGGGAAAGGTCGTCGATCCGTGCGCCGGTCAACGCGATCGATCCTCGGAGCCGGGGCGTATCGATGGCGACCCGTTGCGATCTGGCAAGCGCTTGTTGTCGCGTGGATTGCCGTAATCTCTTCACGCTCCGTATCGCTTTGGTTGCCGTTGCAAGGGGCTGCGCCGGCGGTCGGATGACCTCGCTTCCGGATGAAAAAGCGCCGACCTGCGAGGTCTTGGGCGCGGCCGGCTTGCCCAGGAAGGATGTTGCGAAGAAATACTGCCACGTGATCAGGATGACGGCGGACAGCGCGATCGCGTAGAAGACGTTGTTCTGGTCGTGCATCGTCCGGTCTCCGTTGCCGCCTTGTCGATACTTTGGAACCGGACAAGGAAATGCAAGCCCCGCATCGTCGAAGGACGTGCGAATTCGGCGCTCTGTGTTCGCGAAATTCCGATCTATGGCCCCACCAGGCAGGGTTAATCCCGCGCCAGCGCGATCGCGTGCACATGCCGGCCGTAATCCGGCTCGTTCCGGTGCACCGAACGGCGGTAGCTGTAGAAGCGCTCGTCGGCATAGGTGTCGACGCCGAGATCGTCGATCATCAGGACGCCGGCGTTTTCGAGCCGCATCCGGATGAAACCGGCCAAGTCGAACATCGCATGTCCCTCGCGGGTCGAGGGGATGAAAAACATCCCATACTCGGCATCGGCATCGAGGAAGCGGGTGACGAATTCGGGGCCGACCTCATAGCTTTCCTGCCGGATCAAGGGGCCGATCGCGGCGACGATGCCACCTCGTTCGGCGCCGAGTTTTTCCATGGCCTCGATGGTGGATTCGACAATCCCCGTCAGCGCTCCCTTCCAGCCTGCATGCGCAGCGCCAATGACGCGCGCCCTGGGCTCGACGAACAGGATCGGCCCGCAATCGGCCGCGGTGACCCCGATCGCAAGTCCCTCATTTCGTGTGACGATGGCGTCGGCCTTGGGCCGCGCGGCACCCTGCCAGGGTCCCGTGGCAATCACGGCGTCAGGCGAATGGACCTGATGCACGCTCAGAAAATGCTCGAGCGAGGTGCCCATCTGCTCGGCGATGCGGCGGCGGTTCTCGGCTACATCGGCAGGATCGTCACTGGAGCCGAGCCCGCCGTTGAGGGCCGTATAAATGCCGCTGGAGACACCGCCCTCGCGCGTGAAGAAGGCGTGGCGCAGGTTAGGTACGGCCGAGAGCAGCGGCGAATCCAGTCTCATTTGAGCGTGGCCTTCTCGCTCGGCCGGTCTTCGCTGAGCCCGGCAAGCACGGTCAGGTTAGGGTGCGAGATGCCGAGCACCTTGAACATCGAGCCCATGCCGCCGCGACCGCCGCCGATCAGCCGCTTTAGGGCGCGGGCAATATCCTCGGATATCTCGTGGCTGGCTTTCGACATCAGCGCGATCGAACGCGTCTCGATGCCGAGCTGTTTCAGAAATTCGCCTTGCGTCACCGGGCCGTGCACGCTGGCGCCGAGATCCTCGGCGGCGCGCGCCATGGCCTGGAAATCGACATGCGCCGTCAGGTCGGCCTGGCCGGGCGCTTTCAGGGGATCGGTGTAGCTGTGGCGCGCGATGGCCTGGAACGTGTCGCCGGCGTCGCTGCGCATATGTCCGTAATCGATGATCAGCGCCGCGCCGTCCTGATCGCGTACCCGGGTCGCGAGCTTCATGATCTCGGTATCCGGCCGCCATTCGAAGACGGCGCCGACCGGCGCGGCCCGCACCAACGGCGGCAGCAAGACCTCGAACCTGGGCGTCGGTTCGGACTCGACGCCGAAGATGAGCCTGCCGTTTTCGTCGAGGTCCACCACGCGCTCGTGCCAGCCGGTTTCGCGCTTCACCATCTGGTGGACCGGCAGCGCGTCGAAATATTCGTTGGCGAAGATGACGCAGGGGCCGTCCGGCACCTCGTCGATGCGGTCGTGCCAGGCGATCTGGCGCACGCTCTGTAGCGTCGTTCGCTGCTTCTCGCGCAGAACCGGGTTGATCTCGACCAGATGCACGCTGAGCGCTTGATAGAGCGGCGGCAGCACCCGAAGCGCGCGCAGCGCATCCGCCATCATGGTGCCGCGGCCGGGGCCGAGTTCGATCAGCCGAAGCATGGAGGGCGAGCCGATCGCCTTCCAGATCGAGGCCGCCCACAGCCCGAGCAGTTCGCCGAACATCTGGCTGACTTCCGGTGCGGTGGTGAAGTCGCCCTCGCGTCCAAGCGGATCGCGCGCAATGTAATAGCCATGCTGCGGATGCAGCAGGCACAGCTCCATGAAACGCCAGACCGGCATCGGGCCCGACGATCCTATCAGTTTCTTGATCTCCGACAGGAGCGGCGCGGATTCGGTCGCGGGTTGCATCGAAATGAACTAATTCCCTGCTTTGCTGGCTGCCTTGTCGTTTGCCTTGACTTCTGCCTTGACCTCTTGCGGTGCGTCGCGACGCAACGTCAGGATAATGATGATGGCGCCGACAATCACCATCGGCACCGACAACAGCATACCCATGGTCAGCCCGCCCCACAAAAAGCCGAGCTGCTCGTCCGGCTCGCGAAACAACTCGCCGGTGATCCGCGCCAGACCGTAGATCGCGATGAAGCTGCCGAGAACCAGGCCCGGGCGCTTCAGGGCGCCGAGACGGATCATTATCGCCAATATGGTAAACAGCAGCACGCCCTCGAGCCCCGCCTCATAGAGCTGGCTCGGATGACGCGGCAGTTGAAACCTGTCGTTGGGAAACACCATCGCCCATGGCAAATTCGGATCCGCCGCCCGACCCCATAATTCGCTGTTGATGAAATTGGCGAAGCGGCCAAGCAGGAGGCCGACCGGCGCGACCGCGGTGGTGATGTCGCCAAGCGAGAGGATCGAAAGTTTGTTGGCGCGGGCGAACCAGATCACCGCCGCGACACAGCCCATGAAGCCGCCGTGGAACGACATGCCGCCCTTCCACAATTCGAAGATCTCGGCCGGGTGGTGCACGAAGAAGTCGGGATTGTAGAACAAGACATAGCCGGTGCGGCCGCCGAGGATGATCCCGACGGTGACCCAAAGGATGAAGTCGTCGAGCTGCACCAGCGAAATCGGTGCCGGGCCGCCCCACAATCTCTCATTCTTGACCAGCGACCGCGCGTAGAGCCAGCCGATCACGATGCCGCAGATATAGGCGAGCGCATACCAGCGGACGGCGATCGGTCCGATGGCAATCGCCACCGGATTGAAGACGGGGAAGTTGATCAGGAGAAAAGGCATCAGGGCTCACAGTGCTTTCGTGTAGACGGAATACGCCACGCCAAAGATGGGTGGAGCGTCGGCAACCCTGACAAACCCCATTTTGAGATACATGGATAGCGCGATCGTCATGATCGGACTGGTGTGCAAGGCAATGACCGACGCCAGGTCGCGTCTCGCCCGCGTTATGCATTCCATGCTCAAGACACGTCCAAGTCCTCTGCCCCGAAAGGCCGGATCGAGCACCAGCATGCGGATCACCGGCCAGCTTTGATCGAAGAATGCAGCCTTGGGACTTTTCGGGCCGAAATATGCAACGCCTGCCGCAAGCTGTCCCTGGCATTCGACAACGATGACTTCTCCGGTGGCACTGAGGGCCGAGGTCTCCGACAGACGGGCGCGCATCGCCGGCCAGTCCTGGTATTGATCGCGATACTGGTCGACGGCCGCAACCGCAATGCGGTTCAGGTTTTCGGCATCCGAACTTTCATAGTCCCTGATCTTGATGTCGGTCATCGGCCTCTTGCGATCAGGTGGAGAGATTGCGCCGATAGAGCGCGAGCAGACGTTCCCAGTGCCGTTCGGCCGCGTCACGATGGTAGACCGGGCGCTTGGGAAAGGCGAAGCCGTGGTGGGTGCCGGGATAGATCTCGACCTCGGCGTTGGCGCCTGTCATGCCTGCTCTCACCTTCTCAATGATCTCCATCGGCGCGTAGATGTCGGTTTCGGCACAGGCGAAATAAAGTTCGCCCCTGGTCTTTTGTGCGGCGAGGTGCGGGCTGTCGGGCTCACCGGTCGCCAGCTGCACGCCGTAGACCGATGCGGCTGCCTTGACGCGATCGGGAAAGTGCGTGGCCGCGTTGATCGCATAGCGTCCGCTCATGCAATAGCCCACGGTGCCGACGATATCGGTGCGCGCCGCGCTCTGGCCATCGGCATAGGCGAGCAGGGCGCTTGTGTCTTCCATGACAAGGGGAATGTTGAGCGAGTTCATCAGGGAAAACATGTGCTTGCGTTCCGGCGCGTCCGGATCGGCCGGCAGTGGGCCGAGCTCCATCACGCCCGCGCGGTAATAGAGGTTCGGCAGCATCACGTAATAGCCTGACGTACCGAGCCGGCGCGCCATGTCGCGCAGCTCCTCGCGGATCGCCGGCGCGTCCATGTAGAAGATGATGACGGGAAACGGCCCGCCGCGTTCGGGGTGCGTGATAAAGGTGGTGGTGTGCCCGTCCTTGGTCGGGATCTCGATCTGCTGGTCGATCATCGCGGCTCTTTCGTTTCTGGGTTTTTAGTTTGCCCGCTCAATACGATTGCAAGGAAACCGCAGCATGACAAGATGACGGTGGTCTTGAACGCGGCGCTGGGGATCGCCATTTTAAGTGACAGCAGCCGAACGGAGCCTTCGCCATGACCCAGACCACCAATCGGTTTTTCGACGAGATCGGGCGCCTGATGAACGACGCCGCGGGCGCCGCCCAGGGCGTCAAGCGGGAGGTCGATTCCGTGATCCGTACCCAGGCCGAAAAGATCCTGCGCGACCTCGATATCGTGAAGCGCGAGGAGTTCGAGGCGGTCAAGGACATGGCGCGGCTGGCCCGCGAGGAGAACGAATCGCTGAAGACCAGAATCGCCGCGCTGGAGGCCAAGCTCGGCGTTTCGCCCGCAGCGCCCGATGTCGGCAGCGCGAAGACCGACGGCTAGGGGCTTCCACCCTCCCCTCCAGGGAGGGTAAGAAAAAACCCCTTCATTTCCTTGTCATTTCTGCCGTTTGCGGCTAGAACGCCGCCACATCCGCGGCCCCCGCACCCCTGGAGGCTTGCCGCAGCGATGGGAAACGGGCCGCGTTGCGGCCTTTAGCTTTTAAAACAAGGACTTAAGACAATGGCGACCGTCAAGGAATTGAAGGCGACCGCGCGTCCGTCAGTCGGCAAGGGGGCCGCACGGGCAGAGCGTCGCGCCGGGAAGGTACCCGGAGTGATCTATGGCAACAACCAGCCCCCGCTGCCGATCTCGGTTGATGATCGTGAGCTGCGCCAGCGCATTCTGGCCGGCCGGTTCCTCACCACGGTTTACGAGATCGATCTGGAAGGCAAGAAGCACCGCGTGATTCCGCGCGACTTCCACCTCGATCCCGTGCGCGACTTTCCGATCCATGTCGACTTCATGCGGCTCGGCGAAGGCGCGACCATCCGCGTCAGCGTTCCCCTGCACGTCGTGAAGGCGGAAGCCGCCCCGGGCGTGAAGCGCGGCGGTACCGTCAACATCGTCACCCACACCATCGACGTCGAATGCTCGGTCGACAACATCCCGCCATTCCTTGAGGCCGATGTCAGCGGACTCGAAATCAGCTACTCGCTGCATCTGTCCGACATCAAGCTTCCCTCCGGCGTGAAGTCGCTGGCACGCGAGGACGTGACGCTCGTGACCATCGTGCCGCCGTCCGGCTATGCCGAAGAACTCAAGGCGGCGGCTGCGGCGGCCAGTGCAGCTGGAACTGGTGCGGCTGCGCCTGCGGCCGGTGCGGCTGCGCCCGCAGCCGGTGCGGCAGCGCCCGCAGCCGGTGCGGCAACGCCCGCAGCCGGTGCCAAGGCGCCTGCTGCCGGCGCCAAGGCTCCCGCCGGTGGCGGCGACAAGAAGAAGTAAGAGAGCGCGGGGTGCCGCGTCATGCAGCTCTTCGTTGGCCTCGGCAATCCCGGCGCCAGATACGCGCATAACCGGCACAATATCGGCTTCATGGCCGTCGACGAGATCGCGCGGCGCCAAGGTTTTTCACCCTGGCGCCGCCGTTTTCAGGGCGAGGCCAGCGAAGGCGCATTCGATGGCGCGCGCGTGATCCTGCTGCGTCCGACCACGTTCATGAATGAGTCCGGGCGCGCCGTGCAGGAGGCCGCCAATTTCTTCAAGCTCGGCGCCGGCGAGATCACCGTGTTCCAGGACGAACTCGAACTGCCGGCGGCGAAGGTGCGGGTCAAGGTCGGTGGCGGCATTGCCGGCCACAATGGGTTGCGTTCGGTCACCTCGCACATCGGCAACGATTATCGCCGCGTGCGGCTCGGCATCGGTCATCCCGGCGTCAAGGAACTGGTGCACGGACACGTGCTGTCGGATTTCGCCAAGAGCGAGTTGCCCTGGGTCAAGGCGCTCTGCGAGGCGGTCGCCGATAACGCGGCGCTGCTTGCGACCGGGCGCGATTCGACGTTCCAGAACAAGGTGCATCTGGCGTTGCAGGGCAAGGGCTTTTTCGACTAGGCCGGTGAAGTCGCCGCGTAGAACGAACGGATTTCAGGACACGATATGGGATTCAAATGCGGTATCGTCGGGTTGCCCAATGTCGGCAAGTCGACGTTGTTCAACGCGCTGACCGAGACGGCAGCGGCGCAGGCCGCGAACTATCCGTTCTGCACCATCGAGCCCAATGTCGGTGAGGTCGCAGTCCCCGATCCGCGGCTCGAGAAGCTCGCCGCCATCGCCAAGTCGGGCCAGATCATCCCGACCCGGCTGACTTTCGTGGATATCGCCGGGCTCGTGCGCGGCGCGTCCAAGGGCGAGGGGCTCGGCAACCAGTTTCTCGCCACCATCCGAGAGGTCGATGCGATCGCTCATGTGGTGCGCTGTTTCGAGGATTCCGACATCACCCATGTCGAGGGCAAGATCGCGCCGCTCGCCGATATCGAGACCATCGAGACCGAGCTGATGCTCGCCGATCTCGACAGTCTGGAGAGGCGCGTCGACAACCTGACCAAGAAGGCCAAGGGCAACGACAAGGACGCCAAGGAGCAGCTCGACCTCGTCAATCGTGCGCTGGTGCTGTTGCGCGAGGGCAAGCCGGCCCGCTTGCTCGAGCGCAAGGCGGAGGAGGAGCGCGCCTTCGGCATGCTCGGGCTGTTGACGTCAAAGCCGGTGCTCTATGTCTGCAACGTCGAGGAAGGCTCGGCCAAGGACGGCAACGGTTTTTCCAAACAGGTGTTCGAGCAGGCAAAGAGGGAAGGCGCGGTTGCGGTGGTGATCTCCGCCAAGATCGAATCGGAAATCGCGACCCTCTCGCGAGAGGAGCGCGCGGAGTTTCTGGAGACGCTGGGGCTCGAGGAAGCCGGTCTCGATCGCCTGATTCGCGCCGGCTATCAGCTCCTCGACCTCATCACCTATTTCACGGTCGGACCGAAGGAAGCCCGCGCCTGGACCATCCACCGCGGCACCAAGGCGCCCGCCGCGGCCGGCGTGATCCATACCGATTTCGAGAAAGGGTTCATTCGCGCCGAGACCATCGCCTACGCGGATTATGTCGCGCTTGGCGGGGAGGCCGGCGCCCGCGACTCCGGCAAGCTGCGGCTGGAAGGCAAGGACTATGGCGTCGCCGACGGCGACGTCATGCATTTCCGGTTCAATACCTGACCGGCCCGGCGGCGAGCGTCACGCCCGGTGCGGAGCGGTGCGTCAGCGCATCTGGCCCTGGTCGCGGATGGCGCCGAGATGCTCGTTGATGCGAAACACGATCAGGATGAACTCCGCGGCGATACGCGAGAAAACGATGCCGACCCCGGCCCCGACGATGCTCGAGAGCAGCATCAGGAATCCGCCGAACGGGCTGATTGCCATCGCGGCCAGGCCCGAAAAAATGCCGGATAGTCCAGCCAGTACGATCAGGGCGATGACCAACCAGTAGAACGTCTTGATGATGGTCGGCGTGATGAAACGATCCCACTGGAACAGATCGCGAAATTCGAACATCCTTCTCCCCCGGCAAAGTCGACAACGGCCCGATTCCTGCGTTGGGCCTAGCTCCGAATGAAGTCCTGCGCAATAAGGAGCACATGGGCCATGCGTGCGGGCGGGTTGAGATTGCCGCAAAGTGCGGCCACAATCGGGCTCCGTTCCTCAATTATGACCTCATGACGCTGACTTTCGAAGATTTTCGGCCCGGCCGCCTCGGCACCTTCGGCCCGCGCCATGTGACCCGCGAGGAAATCCTCGCCTTCGCCGGCGAATTCGACCCGCAGCCGATGCATCTCGACGAGGCGGCGGCGTCGCGCTCCATGCTGAAGGGACTGTCCGGCTCGGGCTGGCATCTGTGTTCGATCATGATGAGGATGATGTTCGACGGCTTCATCGGCCGCACCGAGTCGTTGGGCTCGCCAGGGGTCAACGAGGTGCGCTGGATCGCGCCGTTGCGGCCCGGCGACGATCTGATGCTCGACGCCGAGGTTGTCGAGGCACGCGTCTCCCGCAGCCGGCCCGAAACCGGCATCGTGACCTTCAAGAGCACGGTTCGCAATGCGGGCGGACAGGCGCTGTGCGAGATGGTCTCGCCGATCCTCGTGCGGCGGCGCGAAGGCGCGGCTGTCGCGGAACGGATGGGCTGATGCGCTTTTTCGAGGATATCGCGGTCGGGCAGCGGCGCGAACTGGGATCGTTCACCTTCACCGCCGACGCAATCAAGCGATTCGCCGCCCAATATGATCCGCAAGCCTTTCATCTCGACGAAGAAGCGGGGCGCAAGTCGCTGTTCGGCGGCTTGGCCGCCTCCGGCTGGCATGTCGGCTCGGTCTGCATGAAACTCCTCGTCGCCGACGGCCAGCGTCAGAGCAAGGAGGCACTGGCGCGCGGCGAAGAGATTGCGGTCTGGGGGCCCTCACCGGGATTTCGCGAACTGCGCTGGACCAGGCCCGTGCTGGCCGGCGATACCATCAGCTTTGCGAGCGAGGTCGCGACGCTGCGGACCTCGGAGACGCGTCCGGCATGGGGCATTATTGAGGCCCGCAACACCGGCACCAACCAGCATGGCGAGCAGGTGTTTTCGATCCTGGCGACCGCCTTCGTGCCGCGTCGGAGTGCGTCGTGAAAATACGATCGCATGTTGCCGTCGAAGCCTTTCCCGCTAACACATTTTGAACCTGTCGTCGCCATAGTGCCGGCCGGGGATCAAGAGTTGGGGACGTCGATGGCTGATCGCAGCGGATTGAAGCTGGTGGGTTTTATCTTTGCGACCGTGACGCTTGCGGTGATGCTGACGACGGGGCTGGTCGTCAAAGGCTATGCCGACGGCGCCTATTCGCTGGACGCAATTTCGGTCGCGAACCGATAAGCGTTCGCTAACCATGCGGGCGGACACCTCGATGTCGCCTGGCGCTTTGCGGGATGCTCAGCGGCTCCAGATCAGCGCGAGCACCGCGATCGCAACGATCAGCAGCCCGACGAAGCGGATCATGATGGTGCCCATTCCGGGCGGCGAACTGCGCAGCGGAATTGGATCGGTGTTTTCCGGACGGATGCTTTCCATTGCGACTTGTCCCCCCAATAACCTGTCGCCGAATGACGGCACTGCCATATGTCGCGGCGGTGCGCCGACATGTTCAACGGCACCGGCCGCCCGTTTGCAGGAATCGAAACCGCCGCGCTGGGCTCAGAACGCGGCGGCCGCAAGCTGGCGGAAATCAATCAGGCCTGGTTCGGTCAGCTCAGCCGTTGCGCACGGCGTCGGCTGCGCGCTTCCACTGCGCCACATTGTCGGCGATCATGCGGGTGGACTTGATCGTGGTCTGGCTGAGATGGGCGTAGCCCGAGATTTCGCGCTGCACGCGCTGACCTTCGGCGTGCAGCCATTCGCGCAGGCCCTCCAGTTCGGAAATCAGGTTGGTGATTTCGGAGAGCGAGGTTCCTGCAACGCGCTGGATCAGCGAGTTGAGGTTGCTGGCGGTCGCTTCGGGATTGGGCTCCTCGCCGCCCCCCGGCCGGCGCAGATAGGCGATGTCGTTGCGGACGAATTCGCGGATCCCGGCCTCGACCTCGGTTGCGGCAGCGGTGGCGGCTGCGACATTGCCTTCCAACTCGGGCTCGGTACCTTCAGGCTTTTCCGAACGCATGACACTCATTGACTGATCCCCTGTTTCGCGTTTTTGCGCGTGCTCCCCGGCACCACGAGTTCAAGCTGTCATCAGGACGGCAGAATTTGGCCACATCGCGACTAAGTTGCGGCATGGCTGGATGATTCGGCGGCTTTGCCGTGGCGACACTCGTCCTTACCAGCTCCGCTTGAAGCCTGCGGAAATGCTCTTGCTCGTTGTCCCCTGCGCGGTTTCGCCGATCGCGCCGGAGACGCTCACGCCCTCGAACAGTTTCTGCTCGGCGCCGACCTTGCGCAGCCATTTGTCGTCGCTCGACGACAGGGTCTGACCCACGCTGACGCTGGTTCCGGTATCGGAAACACTCAATTTGGCCGATTGGTCGGTCTCGTAGCTCCGCGTCGGGCGGGCGACGACGCCCGGCACCGGCACGATACCCTGCTGGGTCACATTGTAGCCGTGCTGCAGCGAGAGCGAATATTGTTCGTCAAGCGGCACCGTCTTGCTCAGGGAGGTGCCGAGCTTGCTCTGTTCCTGGCCCGGATCGACGCGCGCCTCGACCGCGGTCTTGTCCCAGAGCGCACCCGCACCCGGCGCGGTGACTGCGGCCCAGGCCGTACCGGACGACTGCGGCGCGCTTCCACCATTGGCGACCTTGTCGGCCAACAGCTCCGACATCGTCGCCGGCTGCTGCCGGACCACGGTCATGTCGGCCCCGATTCGGGTGTCCAGGAACGGCGAGACCGACTGCTTGACCGATACCGCTGACGCGCCGTTCGGCCTGTCGTTGGCCGACCAGGCCATCTCGCTTCCCGGCTGGCCGGGCTTTGCGGAACCTTTCTTCGCAGCCGGCCGCTCCGCGAGCGTCGAGGCATCGACGTTGAGCTGGCTCCAGTCCAGCTTGCTGACGTCGACATCCTTCATGATGTCAACATCCTTGGCTTCGTCGGTAGCGTCAGCCTCGTCGGCTTCCGCCGCCTGCGCCTCATCTCCGGCTGGCTTGGTCTGCGCGATGGACGGCGCCGCAAAGGCGGCAACGAAGGCCGCCGTCAGCAAAACCGCCGCAACTCGATCGATCGATGTCCTGGAAACCATGGCCTCGCCCGCACCAACAGTACCTGTCTACCATGTGGATTTTTCATTGCAAGAATGTGGCGCCCTTGATTCACGCAAGTTCGCAACATGTGGCGCGGAAGACGCGATCCGGAGGGGCTGGAATCCGGATCGCGCCGGCGCAAGATCATGATCGGTTCGAAACCGGTCATGATCTCATCTCAAGCGAACGAGCTCATCTTCGGCAGATGGATCGACTGGCCGAGCACCTGTTCCACCAGGTCGAAGGTGTCGACCACGACGCGGATGTTGAGCAGCCGGCCGGCCTTGAACTGGGCGAAATGCGCCACCCGCATCGCGATCGGCTTGTTCGAATCCAGGGTCGTCAGCGAAAACCGCAGCATCGAGGCGGCCGAGTCCGTTCCCAAAAGGATGGTCTCGCGGTCGAAGCGGCGGATCCGGACATTGTCCGCGATCTGGCGGATGACGTCGAGCACCGCCTCCCTGCCGCGGCGCGCACCGAAGAATGGAAACATGTCGATCGGGCCAAAGATCGCCCACTCGACGTCTTCATCGATCGCGGCTTCGATGTCATCGAACTGGCGCTCGTTGATCGCGCGATGCAACGCGCGCGAGAAACGCCAGAGACTGTGCTCTGTCATGTTGACTTCAAGTCCCGAACTGGATTTTGGAAACAGGCAACGGCCATTTCTGGACGTCATTTGCGACATCCGGCCAAGTTGCCAAGTTTCATTTTCACGATCGGAGATAGGCGCATTCGTCGCAAATGCAACTTACTTTTTTGCAATGCACAAATGCAGGCTCCGTCCGAATAAGCGGCGTCGTCGAGCGGTCCTTTCCTACCGGTCTTCTTTACCGATCCTGGCGACGGACGGGTTCCCGTTCGATCGCGATCTCGGAGTCGCGGAAGGCGAGCAGGCCGAACAGGAGGGCTCCGCCGATCCCGCCGATCGCGGCCCCGATCGGCATGAAGGTGAAGAATACCAGCATGCCGCTATAGCCTTCGAAATTCGTGGTCTGGAAGATTTCCACCCAGACCAGCCCGGCGCCGATGCCGAGTGCCGCGCCGCCGAGAGCGCCCAGGATAAGCCCCAGCATGGCAAGCAAAGTGATCTTCATGGCGGTGGTCTTCGTGTCCTGTGCTTGGCGTCGTCCCTCGGGCCACGCGTTAGCCGCACGATCCCGTGATGGGTCGCATTAAGGCGAGATCAGGTTCAATGGCGGTGACGGGAGTTCGTTCCGGGGGCGCGCGGTCGGCGCCAGTCCGGGCTAATCCGGGATCTCGCCGGTGAGCAGCGCGCCGAGATCGCGCTCAAGCACCTGCTGCACCAGGTCGAAGGTGTCGATGATCTGTTGAATGCGGCTGACCCGGCCGTCGCGCAGGGTGAAGAACATCGCGTTGTCGAACTGCACGATGCGCTGGTTGGAGCGCTTGGTGTAGAACACGCGGAGATGGGTTGCGACCTCGTCGCCCTCGGCGACGATGATCCGCACTTCGTGGCGCATGTGGGAATAGCGGGCCCGCACCGTCTGCCACAGCTTTCTGACCTCGTCCTTGCCGCGGCGGTGGCCCATATGCGGCAGGATATCGATCGGCGCCGGCGCGACATAATCGACGTCGTCGGTCAGGCGATCGAGCGCCCCCTCGATATCGCCGGAATAGAAGGTATCGAGCAGGTTCAGCACGCGCTGTCGGTTGAGGTTCTCGGCCAACGTTGCCTCCGGTGGTATCGGGTTCCGGCTGAGGTGGCGGCTTCCCTGGACAGGGGTTGCGCCGGGATCGGCCTCAGATCAACACCGCTTGTGGGGTGGTCATTGTCGCGGCGCATCGTCCAGAGACATTCCGGACCCAGACGACACCAAACCGCAGATTGCAAACAGTCCTGCGCATCCGAAGTTGGCGAAGACGCGGCGCTTTGCATGCGAATATCGGAATCGGGATACATGGTTAATGCACTGTTGCGAGGTTTGACGCTGCGACATCGAAACCGGTTCGCGCGATGCGGCATTGTGCATCGGCCCTGACGCGTCATCGCGAGCGTCAGCGAAGCATCCGTGGCGCGGCGAAAGAGAAGGCTGGATGCTTCGGAGCTCACGCTCCTAGGAAGGAACAAGGTGAGGGTCAAACAGGCCGCCCACAAGGGGCGCCCCTACGCCATGTCGATCCCGTAGGGGCGACCCTCGTGGTCGCCCTCCTTCGACGCCCCGCATGCACACGCGCATTTGTGGTTATGGGTCGGCTCAAGGCCGGGACGGCGTGGAAGGTTCAGATTCGATTTTCAAACAGCGGACACGCTTTCGCGCTCGCAGGCCAGGTGCGCCCCGAGGTGATGCAAGTCGTGTCCCTCCAAATCGGGGTGGGGTCTACACGCGCAGTGCAATTTGGGTCACCCCACCCGGCTCCTCGTTCGCTCACGCTCACGAGGAGCAACCCTCCCCACGCTTCGCTGCGCTCGCGGGGAGGGAGAAGAGAGAGCTTGCGTTCGCAATGATGACCGCTCTCATGGAACCTCAACGCGCGGCGATCGTTAAGGTGCGAGATCCCTGTCCTGTCCTCCCCGGAGACTTCACCCATGAAAGTCCTGCTCGTCGCATCCGCCATTGTCGCGCTCGTCGTGCTCCCGGCCACGTCCGCTGCGGCCAAGGGCTGCATCAAGGGCGCCGTGGTCGGCGGCGTCGCCGGCCACTATGCCGGCCATCACGGCGTGCTCGGCGCCGCGGCCGGCTGCCTCTACGGCCGCCACCACGCCAAGGAGCAGGCGAGGCAACAGCAGGGCACGGCGCCGGCCGGGCAGGAGAAGATGTAGGGCTCTCGCCGTCGTTGCGAGCCGCGCCAGCGACGAACAAAACCATGCTCCGTGATTCCGGGGCGCGCGCTAAGGGTTTGTGCGAAGCGCGGCCGATGAGGCGTGAGTCCGAATCCCACAACCACGATTTGCAGATAGCGTCGCGATCGCGACTGCAGCAGTAGACCCGAGTCTGACGCTTGGTCCCCGCGCCGGTTCGTGGCAATAAACTTTGCCATGAGATGACCTGGCGTGGAGCAGGCAGTGGACCCTTTGCCAATCGCGAACGCAGAGACGACGCAGTTCTTCCGGCAGTGGCTGGAAACCTTCGCGGGCCATGTCCGCGAGGTCGACTACGCCTCCGCAAGGCCGCTGTTTCATCCCGACGTGCTGGCCTTCGGCACCCACAACGATGTCATCCCGGGCCTCGATCGATGGGTCGCGACGCAATGGGACAATGTCTGGCCGAAAACCACCGACTTCCGTTTCGTGGCTGAGCAGACCTCGGTGCTGGCGTCGCCCGACGGCATGATGGCAACCGTGATCGCGCCATGGACCAGCACGGGGTATCACCCCGACGGCAGCCCGTTTCCGCGCCCCGGCCGCGCCACCCTGGTATTTTCCAGGACTGCCGATGGCTGGCTTTGCATGCACTCCCACATGTCGCTCAACCGCGGCGTGCCGCAGGTGAGCCACGCCAATCGACCGGTGAAGGGATAGGGGATGGAAGCCAGCACGTGATGCCCGCCAGCAGACGCAAGGGTAGGCGAACGGGCAGGGCAAGCTGTAAGTGCGTCGCGGTGATCATCGCGAGGCGCGAGGGACTTCGTCTGCGCAACCGTGACGCGGACCGCGCTTGATCGGCAACCCTGCGGTCAGTATGATGATAGTGGACTGCATAGCCGGTCTCGCGGGAGACACCACCATGGACGCCGCCATCGCTGCAAATCGCCGCCGGTCCAATCTGCTCGAAGGGATGGCGCTGGCGGCAACCTTGCAGGCGCTGCCGGTTACGGCCGGCGCCGCCTTGTTCGGCAGGCTCTGCCTTGATCTTGGCATTTTCGGTCATCGTGACAACGAGATCCTGTATGTGACCTCGCTGTTTCTTGGGATGCTTCTCTTGCATATGATGCCGTTCCTTGCACCGAAATCTCGTTTCAAGACCGCCCTCTATGAACCCCTGTTCTTCGACGCCAGCCTGTCTTTGTCCGACAAGTTCGCGCGCTGGCGGGCGAAGCCTTCAACGTCGCAGTCCCTGCTGACGATGCTCTTGATGCTGTCGGTCCTGGCGGTGGCGGTCGTGACCGTGGGATGAGATTTTCGCGGCCGGTGCATCCCACATCATTGCGAGGCGCGCCAGCGACGACGCAATCCATTCTCCGTCATTCCGGGGCGCGTGAAACGCAAACCTCAGATGTGCAATTGCACATCTGAGAATCTCGAGATTCCGGACATGGTCCTTCGGACCATTCCGGAATGACCGCCCCAAAAAAAACGAACGCCAGATCGCCGGCCGCGCGGTTGTCATATCGGGTCGCGACACGCTGGCATCGTGATGCTAGGTTCGACGGCGGCGGGGAGCACCTGCTTCCTGCTTCATAGCGAACGGGAGGACGAGATGACTGAGAGCGTCTACAAGGTCATTGAACTGGTCGGCACCAGCAGCGAGTCCTGGGAAAAGGCCGCCACCAACGCGGTCGAGCGCGCCGCAAAATCTCTCCGCGATCTTCGCGTCGCAGAGGTGGTCAAACTCGACATGCAACTGGACGCCAAGGGAAAAGTAGAGGCCTACCGCGCCAAGCTCAACGTGTCGTTCAAGTTCGAAGGCACCTGAGTTGAGGTCACCTCGCCCCGCTCGCGGGGCGAGGTCTACGCGCGGATCAATGGAAGAGCGTCATTCCGGGGCGCGCAAAGCGCGAACTATGATGTGCAATTGCACATCTGAGAATCTCGAGATTCCGGATATGGTCCTTCGGACCATTCCGGAATGACGACCCTGGAAATATCGCCGCGACTCCGGGCCCGCGCATCTCGTGAAGATCGGGTTTGCGGACTTTCGTTGAGACGCTGGCACCACCCGAGGATCGCCCCTCATCCCGACCTTCTCCCCGCGAAGAGCGGGGAGAAGGGGAAGAGGCACCGCCGTTGTGGTCACCCCATCCCGTGCTGTCTGGCCGCTCCGTCGCCGTGAAAGGAGATGAGGTGAGCGCCGCGCTCATTCTTTGCCGCGATCGGCAGCTGCGCCTCCTGGTTGCCTTGATCCAGCCGATGAATAAGAGCAGGATTGAGAACGGGCGTCATATCAAAGAACGGGCGTCATATACGGGCGTCATATGAAGAACGAGAAGGAAACAAGGGCGGTCGAAGTCAGCGTCGGGGATTACGTTCGGCCTTACGCCGTGGAGTCCAAGGGCGGGGCATTTCGATACATCATCATCGGACTCGTCGCGCTCGCTGCGGGCGCCTCGTTCTATTTCTATCCCCAGTTGCGAAATGCCTGGATCATCTACGGTCCGCGGCAGCCAGCGGCAAATCCGCAAAGCGCGGAATTGGCGTCCACCCTGGGCGTCAGCAGCGTGCCGGCGGCGATCCTGAGCGGGCCCGATCTCGACGTCAATTTCGATCGACTGCGGCGGGAAAATTGCGACCGCACCGCTTTGCTGAGTTTCGCAACGAAACTGGCTGAAGTCGGCTATCCCCGTGATGCCGCCAATGCACTGACGACATTCGCATCGCGATGCGGCAATGGCGACGACGCGCTCTGGGCTGCCGTAAACGTGCTGATGAACATCAGCGACTACAACGGCGTCATCAAGATCGCCTCGGGACTGGTCGAGTCCATACCGACGTCGCCCGACGTGCGCTATGCGCGCGGTCAGGCGTTTCAGGCGGCGGGACAATTCGAGCAGGCAATATCCGATTACGTCAGCACGATCGAGCTGATCCCGAACGTCAAGAATGTATCGAGCAAGGTCTTCACCGATCTCGCCGCGAGCTATGCCTCGCTCAAGCGATATTGCGAGGCGATCGCTCCGGTCCAGATGTATGTCGCGGCCGATCCCTCGACGCGAGACACGACGCAGGCGCGGGCGCTGATCGCGGACTATGCGAAAAAGGGAGCCTGCGAGCTCGAATACGCCAAGGGAAGCGACCGGTTCTTTGCCCAGGGCGGCGACGTCATCAAGGCCAAGGCGGACATCAACGGCGTCTCCGGCACCTTCATCATCGATACCGGCGCGTCGCTGGTGTCGTTGACATCGGGCTACGCCAAGCGCGCAAAGGTTCGCGTCGACGAGGCCGATCGGGTCCGTCTGCAATCGGCGAATGGCAGCACGGAGGGGATGATGGGCGTGGCACAGGACATTCGCTTGGGCCGGCTGCAAGCCAAGGATGTCGCTGTTGTCGTGAACATCGCAAGCGCCGCCTCGTTCGGGCGCGACATCGACGGGTTGCTGGGAATGTCGTTCCTGGCGCGATACGAGATCGTTGTGTCGGGCGGTGAGATCCGGCTGAAGGAACGGCGGTTCTGACACCGAGCCGGTGACTGAGGCGGTGGGCCATGGATCGCGGGAAGTTCGCTTGGGGAATCCTTCTCGGCTTGGTCTATCTGGCCGGTATCATCGCGTTCGTGCGCAGCGTGATGAGATCGCGGGACGTCGTCTACAGCTGGTTCAGGGTTGCCGTCTCGTTCCTGACCGTTGGCCTTGCGCTCTACGTGATCTTCATCGTTCAGCCTTGATGGCGCGGCTGTGATCGCTGGATCACCGTTTCTTCCATCCGCCGCGATGTCCGGGCGCGCCGCCGGTCGAGCGCGGGGAGGGGCCGAATTCGGGACCGGATTGGCGGGAGTCGGTGGGCTGGAAGATCTTGCTGCCGCCGGGCTTGATGTCGTCGAGATCGGGCTTTTTCGGCAGGGTGCGGTTGCCGCGATAGGGCAGCGATTCCGGGCCGTGCATTTCGTCGAGATGGGGTTTGTGGATTTTGGAGGCGGAAGCACCGTCGCCGCGGAGAGATTTCACCCCACCCCGACCGCCTGCGGCGGTCGACCCCGAGAGCGAGCTTGGCTCGCCTCTGACCCCTCCAGGGGAGGGTGAAGAAGAGACACCGGCGCTGCGGCGCGATCCAGAGGAGGGTGAAGAGCCGCCGGCGCGCATCCCGCCGCCGCGCTTCATCGCGGCGGCAGGCAGATTCGCGGCCTCGCCGTATTTCTTGGCGCCGGCATAGGCGCCGGCGCGGTCCTGGACGCTGCGCTGCTTGGCGGTGGGATCGTCGACCACGGCCAATTCGGTGGCGCGCAGGCGCTTGACCTCGTCGCGCAGGCGGGCGGCCTCCTCGAAGTTCAGGTCGGCGGCGGCCTCGCGCATGCGGGTTTCGAGATCGGCCAGCACGGTCTCGAAATTGTGCCCGATCGAGATCACGTCGTCCGCCATGCCGCCGTCGCCGATCTCGACCAGCACGTGGTCGCGCTCGTAGACGCTGTTCATGATGTCGCCGATCGATTTCTTGATGCTCTCCGGCGTGATGCCGTGCGCGGTGTTGTACTCGACCTGCTTCTCGCGGCGGCGGTCGGTCTCGGCGATGGCGCGCTGCATCGAGCCGGTGATGTGGTCGGCATAGAGAATCACCTTGCCGTCGACATTGCGCGCGGCGCGGCCGATGGTCTGGATCAGCGAGGTCTCGCTGCGCAGAAATCCTTCCTTGTCGGCGTCGAGGATGGCGACCAGCGCACATTCGGGAATGTCGAGGCCCTCGCGCAGCAGGTTGATGCCGACCAGCGCGTCGAACGCGCCAAGCCGCAAGTCCCTGATGATCTCGATGCGCTCGATGGTGTCGATATCGCTGTGCATGTAGCGCACGCGAATGCCCTGCTCGTGCAGATATTCGGTGAGGTCTTCCGCCATCCGCTTGGTCAGCACGGTGACCAGCGAGCGGTAACCGGCCTGCGCGGTGGCGCGGACCTCGCCGACGAGATCGTCGACCTGCGTGCGCGCCGGGCGTATATTGACAGGCGGATCAATCAGTCCGGTCGGCCGGATGACCTGCTCGACGAACACGCCGCCACTTTCGTTCAGCTCCCAGCCGCTCGGGGTCGCCGACACCGCGACCGACTGCGGCCGCATCATGTCCCATTCCTCGAACCGCAGCGGGCGGTTGTCCATGCAGGAGGGTAGGCGGAAACCGTATTCGGCCAAGGTCGCCTTGCGGCGGAAATCGCCGCGGAACATGCCGCCGATCTGCGGCACGGTGACATGGCTTTCGTCGGCGAATACCAGCGCATTGTCCGGCACATATTCGAACAGGGTCGGCGGCGGCTCGCCGGGGCGGCGCCCGGTGAGATAGCGCGAATAGTTCTCGATGCCGGCGCAGCTGCCCGTGGCCTCCATCATCTCCAGATCGAAGGTGGTGCGCTGCTCCAGCCGCTGCGCCTCCAGCAGGCGGCCCTGGTTGTAGAGCTGGTCGAGCCGCATCTTCAACTCGGACTTGATCGACTTGATCGCCTGCACGAGGGTCGGGCGCGGCGTCACATAGTGCGAGTTGGCGTAGATCTTGATGAACTCGAGCTCGTCCTGTTTGTGACCGGTGAGCGGATCGAATTCCTCGATGTTCTCAACGGTGTCGCCGAACAAATTGACCCGCCAGGCGCGGTCCTCATAGTGCGCCGGGAAGATGTCGATCACATCACCTCGAACACGAAAAGTGCCGCGGGAAAAATCGGCTGAGGTGCGCTTGTATTGCAGCGCCACCAGATCGGCGATCAGTTGCCGCTGGTCGATGCGCTCGCCCTTCTTCAGGGCGAAGGTCATCGCGGTGTAGGTCTCGACCGAGCCGATACCGTAGATGCAGGAGACCGAGGCGACGATGATGACGTCGTCGCGTTCCAGCAGCGCCCGCGTCGCGGAGTGACGCATGCGGTCGATCTGCTCGTTGATCGAGGAGTCCTTTTCTATGTAAGTGTCGGTTCTCGGGACGTAGGCCTCAGGCTGGTAGTAGTCGTAGTAGGAGACAAAATACTCCACCGCATTGTCGGGGAAGAAGCTCTTGAACTCGCCGTAGAGCTGGGCGGCCAAGGTCTTGTTCGGCGCCAGGATGATGGCCGGGCGCTGCGTCGCCTCGATCACCTTGGCCATGGTGTAGGTCTTGCCGGAGCCGGTGACGCCGAGCAGCACCTGGGTGCGGTCGTTGCGCTGGATGCCCTCGACCAGTTCGGCAATCGCGGTCGGCTGGTCGCCCTTCGGCTCGTAAGCCGACTTGATGATGAAGGGCACGCCGCCTTCGGATTTTTCCGGGCGCGGCGGCCGGTGCGGGGTCCAGATCCTGGTCTGGCCGTCGTCGCCGCGAAATTCCGGGCGGCCGTCGCGGATCAGGTTCTCCAGCGCTTCGGCCGTGGCCTGCACGCCGAGCGCCTCCATCTTGCTGCGCGGCGGGCGGGCGAGGGCAGCGTCGTCATCCTCTTCCGTCGGCAGGCCGAGTTGCCGCGCCAATTCCGGATCGAGCGTCGGGATGGTGGCTGATGTGCCGTAGTTGGCCTGTGGGGCCTCGTCGAGCCCTTGCCGCGTGGAGAAACCCCCACCCTGACCCTCCCCCGCAAGCGGGAGAGGGGACGCTGGTTGCGCGTTCGCTGGTTCATGTCCTGCGCTGGCGCCAAGAATACTTCTGTCGCCAGCGTCTGGCGCCTGCCGCCTGGAGCCCTCTCCCGCTTGCGGGGGAGGGTTGGGTGGGGGCAAGCCATGCGGCGAGGACGAAGACGTATCGCGCTTGGCCACATCCTCGCCTGTCGTGCGCGTCGACTTGCGCGCGCGATGGGCTGCGGCCTCGCCGCCGGCGCGGCGGTCCCAGGAATTATCCGGCGGTGGCTGCAGGCCGGTGCCCGAGCCCAAGCCCGCATCGCCGCGGTTGATCGCAGGGTTCAACAGCTCGGCGAGCGCCGGTCCGATCGGCTGCACCTCGGGACGATGCGCCTTGGATTTCGGGGCCTTGGTCGGTTTTTTCGGAGGATCTGGATGCTTCGCCATCAGGCGAATATAGGAGCAAATCCGCGACTTGGCAGCGACCCACGCTTCTTTCCTGTGGGATTCAACTCACCATTATTCCAGCGTATCAGCGGGCCGACACGAGACCGGCCGCCCCGCTCAATGGGTCATGGTCGAGGAAGGTTTGACGACATCCAGATGAATGGTGCCGCAGCGGGTGCAGCGCAGGGTCCAGTATTCGGACGATTCCCGGCCGCCGATCACGCGCAGCACCGCCAATCGCCCTTTGCATTCCGGGCATTCGGAGCGGATGGCCGTGGTTGGCTCGGAGGGAACCAGGGATAAGACTTGTGACATGATACTCCCTCGGGCGGTCAGACGGCGGCGAGTTGCATCCGGGGTGCATCCTGGCGCGTTGCCCAACGCAGCCCGAAGCGATCGATGTGGCTCTTCGCGTCCTCGATCGCCGCCTTCCGGTCGGACCAGGCGAAACCGACTTCAAGCAAAGGGAATGCAACACCATTGATGACGAGCGGCGTTCGGTCGGCACGCCTGATGCGGGCGTGCCACAGGCCCCTTCCGGCCTCGAAGCACTCAATGGCGAAGTCTTCATAGAAACAGGTCATTTCGGTGTCCCCAAAACGTCTTTCGAACCCGGAAATGATCACAAATCGGCCAAAAGTAATGTGAAACGGATCACACGCTGGGAACTTTTTGGCGGGGGGAACGCGCAAATCTATGACTCTCGTACCGCCTTTCGATGTGAAGGTCCTGGTCGAACCGCCCGCCGGTGCTGCAGGACCTTCACGTCGGCGGCACGAAGGGCTTTGTCCCGGACCGCAGGTTCCGCCGTCGCGGCGCGGATGATCCAGCGTCGGAAGGCGGCAAAATCGCGCTGTCCGGCTTGGAAGCCGCGATAGATCAGATACCAGCGCATGCCCTTCGGTACCGTCAGCGCGAACGGGGCGACCAGCCGCCCCGCGGCCAGATCGTCGTCGATATAGGGACGGATCCCCATGGCGACGCCGAGCCCGTCGAGCGCGGCCTGCAGCGCCTGACCGTAATAGCCGAACTCGGGTCCGCGCGCGGTGACGCGGGTGATGCCGGCGGCCTTGAGCCAGAGCGGCCAATCCGCTGCGGCGTGGGCGACCCGCAGCAACGCGGGTCCCCTGAGATCGGAGGGACGTTGCAGGGCGGCGGCCAGCCGCGGCGTGCAGACCGGCAAGAGGTCGCCGGCAAACAGCGGTTCGGCCACCAGCCCGGGCCAATCGCCGTCGCCCAGCCTGATGCCGCAACTCCAGTCGTCGCCGAACGGCACCGCCGGCCCGCCGGTGGCGATGCGCACCTCGATCGCCGGTTCCCCCTTGCGGAAATCCGCAAGCCGCGGAATCAGCCAGCGCATCGCAAAGGTCTGGCCGACGCCGATGGTCAGCACGCGGGCGCTGGATGCCGCGGTGACCTGCGCGGTGAGGCTCGACAGCGCGTCGAAGATCGGCGTCAGCCCGCTCTGATAGGCGCGTCCGACCGACGTCAGCGCCAGCCGGTTGGACTTGCGCTCGAACAGCGCCACGCCGAGCCGCTGTTCCAGCAGATGCACCATCCGGCTGACCGCCGCCGCCGAGACGTTGAGCTCGCTGCCTGCCGCGGCGAAGCTGCCGCCGCGCGCCGCGGCCTCGAACGCCTTGATGCCGTTGAGAAACAGGAGCCGCCGCAAATCCACTCCAATGCCGCTACCCTCAGGAAAACTGAGGCCAAGCCAAGATAACTCGGTTTGTGCGAGGCGTACAAGCAGGGCAGAAATCATGGCGGAGAATCCAATGACGCCGCTTCTGATCGCCGCGCTCGGACTGCTGATGGTCGCCACCGCATTCCTGTCGGGCCTGTTCGGCATGGCCGGCGGGCTGATCCTGATCGGCGTGCTGCTGGCGCTGATGCCGCTGCCGACCGCGATGGTGTTGCATGCGATCACGCAGATGGCCTCGAACGGCTGGCGCGCCTTTTTGTGGCGCGCCCATATTCGCTGGCGGCCGGTCGCGGTCTACCTGATCGGCTGCGCGCTGGCGCTGGGCGCATGGTCGATCGCCCGCTACGTGCCGGACAAGCCGGTCGCGCTGTTGCTGCTTGGCGTGACGCCGTTCATGGCGCGGATGACGCCGCGGCGCCTGACGCCCAATCCGGACAGCGTATTTCAGGGCGCGTTCTACGGCATGATCTGCATGGGCCTGATGCTGATGACCGGCGTGTCGGGGCCGCTGATGGATACGTTCTTTCTCGGCGCCAAATTCGATCGCCGCTCCATCGTCGCGACCAAGGCGACCTGTCAGGTGGCCAGCCACTTCACCAAGCTGATCTATTTCGGCGGCATCATCGACCAGGCCGCGACGCTTGATCCCGTGCTCGCCGGCGTCGCGGTTTTGGCCTCGATGCTCGGCACCACGCTGGCGCGGCGCATCCTGGAAGCCATGAGCGAACAGCAGTTCCGCACCTGGGCGAACCGGCTGATCACGACGGTGGCAAGCTACTACATCCTCTATGGCGGCTGGCTGTTGTATTTTGCCCGCAGCTCCGCCGCCTCCAACTGAGGGAGAAGGCCCGATGATTGAGACCGTCGATCCGCTGGTGCTGGATTTTGTCGAATGGATTGCCCGCGAGCCGCGGGTTTACGCGGAAGTGGTCACGACCTGGAAGACCTCATGTCCGCGGCTGACGATCTGGGAGGATGCCGCCGATCGCGGCTATGTGGCGCGCGAAACCGTCGCGGGTCTCGGGCTGATCGTGACCGTGACGGAAGACGGCAGGAAACTGCTGCGCGAACACGGCCGAACGAACTAGCCCAATTTGTGCGCATCGCCATGGCGCAGGTTCCTGACAGTGTGCTTGGGAGGCTTGCACGCAATCCGCGTCAGTCACCCAACGGCCCTTCGGCCTCGCCATCGCCAAAGTTGCTGAGGGCGTATTTGATGCGCCGCATTCTCTCCTGCGTTTCGCGCGGGCTGCGGTAGGCCGTCAAGGCGGCGAGAAGATCGATTGCCGCCAGGAACGCAAAACGCGAAGCGGTCGGCTTCAGAGCATTCGGCGTTTCCGGCACGTATAGTCCGAGTGCGATATCGGCGGCTGCCGCAAGCGGCGAATTTGGCTTCGTCACCGCGATGGTGCAGGCTCCGTATTCCCTGGCGATGGTGACCGCGTCGATGATTTCCTTCGGCTTGCCGGTCGCCGAAATCGCCAGAACCACATCCTTCTTGTCCAACGTCGCGGCGACCATGCGCATCAACTGACCGTCGGAATAATTCGATACGGCAACGCCAAGGCGAAAGAAACGATGCTTGGCCTCGTTCGCGATCATGGTCGACCCGCCGCCAACGCCGAGAGTAATCAGCTTGCTGCAGCAGGCAATCGCCCCGGCCGCCCGCTCGAAATCGGCAACGACCAGTTGCCGTTCGGCGGTGTTTATGGCGCGATGGATGTCCTCGAGGATGATCTGCCAGACCGTCGGCCTGCCGAGATTGTCGCCGGCATCCGGCGGCTCTTCCAGATAGATCCTTCCGACCACCAGACTTTGCGCAAGCTTCACCTTGAGTTCACGCACGCCGACGCAACCGACGGCGCGGCTAAACCGCGTCACCGTCGGTTCGCTGACGCCGGCCCGGTGCGCCAGTTCGCCGTTAGCCGAATGCAGCGCGAAATTGACATCGGCCAAAATCGCCTCGGCCACGCGTCGTTCCGATGGGCGAAGGCTAGGCGCAGTCTGTTTGATGATCGAGATGATGTCTTCAGGCGCCTTCGAAACCACAAAGGAATAGCCCGCGCGCGCATCGCGCCGGTTGGCCTTCGCGTTCTCGGAACCGCCAGCCACTTTGGTTTCCGCCACCCTCGTCAAACACCGATTCGTTCTCATCGCCGACCACGACAGGGTCCGCGACCCCGCTGCCAGCCGGCGGGAATTTGCCTGGGGGATCAAGCCCGCCAGTTTGTAATAAACTAACCCATCGTTCCGCTGAACGCAATCAATCGTCGCTTGCGGCCAATTTAGCACTTGATAATCGCACGAAGCTGTTTGTAATTTACTTACAAGAACTGGGCAGATCAATCCATCTATGGGACGGGGAGGAATGCATGTTCAGCCAGATCCTACGCTGCGTTGCGGTCGTCGCTACCGGACTGTGCCTCTCCTCCCCGAGCATGGCAGCCGGAATCCTGCGCTATGCAACGATCGGCGAGCCGCCGAGCCTCGACATCCAGATGAGTACCGCAACAATCGTGGCAACCATCGGCGAACACATGTTCGAGACGCTGTATGCGTTCGATTCCAGGTATAAGCCGCAGCCGCTCCTTGCGACCGGAGAGAAAGTCGAGGACGGCGGCAAGAAACTGATCATCTCGCTGCGACAGGACGTCAAGTTTCACAACGGTCAGGAGATGACCGCAGCGGACGTCGTCGCTTCGCTCAATCGCTGGGGCGAATTTGGCGCGCGCGGCGCGTTGCTGATGAAGAAAGCGACCTCGCTGACGGCGACGGGAAAATACGAGATCACCCTCGTGCTCTCGGAGCCGAACGGCGCCTGGAAAAACCTGCTGGCCTATCCTGAGGGCGGACCGGTGATCTATCCAGCCGCCATCGCCAGCGCCGCCGGCAGCAAGCCGATCGAGCCGAAAGACTATATCGGCACGGGCCCGTACAAGTTCGCTGAGTGGCGCCCGAACCGCTATGTCGAGCTGTCCCGCTTCGACGGCTACGCCCGACTCGGCAATCCGGGGGATGGCTACGCCGGGGCTCGCGTCGCCAACTTCGACACCATTCGCTTTGTCCCGGTGCCCGATGTGGGAACCCGGGTCAGCGGCGTGCAGGCCGGCGACTACGAGTATGCCGAGTTCATCTCCGGCGACCTGTACGATACGCTCAAGTCAGACTCGGCAATCGCCATCCATCGTAACGGCGCGCCGCTCTTCGGTCTGTTCTTCATGAACTCCCAGAGCGGGATTCTGAAGGAGAATTTCGCGCTGCGGCGGGCAATCCAGACCGCCTTCAAGGAAGAGCAGGCCTTGAGCGTGTCATTCGGCCCGAAAGCGCTCTGGGACGCGGATGGCTCGATCTATCCGAAGGGCAATCCGTGGCACACGGAAGCCGGCGTGAACAACTACAATGTCGGCAACGCCGCCAAGGCAAAGCAGATGGCCAAGGACGCCGGCTACGACGGCACACCGATCCGTCTCCTGGTTTCGACCAACTATCAGGCCCATTTCGATCAAGCCACGGTCTTCACCAAGCAACTGGCCGATGCCGGCATCAACGTGCAGATGATCGTGGTGGACTGGGCAACCTTGCTGAAGATGCGCGGCCAAGGCGATCAATGGGATATCTTCGTCACCCATCACGGCTTTGTCCCCGATCCGCTCCTGATTACGTTCATGAACGACAGCTATCCGGGGTGGTGGAAAACGCCGGAGAAGGCCAAGCTCATGGCCGCATTCACCGGAACCGCAGACCCGGACGAGCGCGCGAAGATTTGGGCGGAGCTGCAGGCTTTGATCTACGAGCAAGTGCCGGCGATCAAGGTCGGCGATGCCTATTCTTACGATATCGCATCGAAAAAGCTGAAAGGCATGGGCGATTCCACGGTGCTATGGCCACACTTCTGGAACGTGTCTTATTAGTGTTGTGCTTCCGCGGTCCGAATCCTGTCGAGGCTTGCGCCGCTGCGCTCCCTCTCCCGCTCTTGCGGGGGGAGGGTGGGGGTGGGGGAAAGCCGCATACGCTGGCGCCAGAGGCTTCCGCCTTCTGAAGACTTCGTGGATGAGGCAGCGGACAAGTCGGCAATCCCCGAGTGGCACCCCCACCCCAGCCCTCCCCCGCAAGCGGGAGAGGGAGCGCAGCGGCGCAAGCGTCGATATGAATCGAACTTCGGAAGCACTGTACTAAGTTCTGCTCTCGAAGCGCCGACATTGGCCCATCATCGCAAGAACGAATGGCAATGGTCGACCGCACTTTTCCTGCCCGACAGTAAGGAGCGCGGCGCCGAATGAGCTCCTACGCAGTGCACCGGATCTCCGCCGCCGTAACGACGCTTGCCGCGGCCTCGGTGATCATCTTCTTCTTCATCCATCTCATTCCCGGCGATCCGCTTTATGTCTTGCTCGGCGACGTGGCGACGCCCGACCAGGTCGATGCTCTGCGGACCAGACTCGGCCTCGACCAGCCGATCATCGTGCAATATTTTCGCTGGCTGGCGCATGTCGCGCGCGGCGACCTGGGCACTTCGATCTTCTTTCAGACGCCGGTCCTGCATGTCATTCGCGATGGTGCCGAGACCAGCATCCTGCTTGCCAGCATAACCATGATCTGGATCACGCTGATTGGCGTGCCGGTCGGCGCGATCGCCGCGATGCGGCATGGCTCATGGCTCGATCAAGCCCTGTCCGGGGTCGCGATGCTGTTGGCATCCGTTCCGACATTCTGGGTCGGTCTTTACCTGATCCTGATCTTTGCGGCCTGGCTCGGCTGGCTCCCAAGTTCCGGTTATCCTTCAATCTTTGAACAGGGCGGGCTGGCAAACCTGCGTTATCTGCTCTTGCCAAGCCTCGCACTCGCGGCGCCGAACGCGGCGCTCATTCTGCGCTTGACGCGCGCCAGCATGCTCGACGTCGCTCGCGCAGATTACATTCGCACGGCCCGTGCCAAGGGCATCAGGCCGATGCGGGTGATCCTTCGTCACATTCTGCGCAACGCCCTGCTGGCGGTGGTGTCGGCGTTCGGCTTCACGTTTGCGGCCCTGATATCGGAAGCGGTCGTGACCGAGACCGTTTTCGCCTTGCCGGGAATCGGACAGCTCGTGGTGCAATCGATTCTGCGACGCGACTATCCTGTGATCCAGGGCATCATCCTGATGACGGTCGTGCTTTATCTGGCCGTCAACCTGATGGTCGATCTGTGTTACCGGCTGCTCGACCCGCGCGTGGAGTTGGCATGATCAGCGTCATCAGCTCATTCCTGATTCCCTTCATGCGGCGACCGATCGCGGCCGTGGGGCTTGGCATCCTGGTCTGCATGATCGCGGCCGCGATCCTCGCGCCGATCCTTGCGCCCTATGATCCCTCCAAGATCGAACCGATCGTCCGGCTATTGCCGCCAAACGCGGCGCATTGGTTCGGCACAGACCAATTCGGCCGCGACATCCTCTCGCGCGTGATCTACGGCGCGCGGCTCGCTCTCCTCATTGGCATCGGGGTGGTGAGCTTTGCGCTGATCACCGGGGTGCCGGCTGGGGTGCTCTCGGCGCTGTATCCGCGATTTGGCAGCATCATGATGCGGCTGATCGACGTGTTGATGTCGTTTCCGGCGCTGCTGCTCGCCTTGGGTCTGATCGTGATCCTCGGGCGTGGCGTGACCAACGCGATTCTTGCGATCGGCGTCGTCTACCTGACGACGACGAGCCGCATCACCTACGGGCTGACCTTGCGGCTGCGAACGGAGACTTACGTTGAAGCCGCCAGCAGCATGGGAGCCGGCGCCGTCTGGACGATCCGCAAGCATGTGCTTCCCAATCTGATTTCGCCGCTGCTGGTGCAGGCAAGCTTCGTCTTTGCGTTTGCGCAACTGAGCGCCGCCTCGCTGGACTTTCTCGGTCTCGGCGCACCACCGGAAATCCCGAGCTGGGGCAATATGCTGGCTGATGGTCGCATCTTCATCACCCGCGCGCCTTGGCTCCTCTTTTTTCCCGGTTTTGCGATCGCAATGACCGCGTTGTCTCTCAACCTCGTCGGCGATGCCTTGCGCGACCTTCTCGATCCGCGCTTTCGCGAGATGCTCAACGGCAACAGGAGATAGACGAGATGTTGCGCGTTCGCGACTTGTCCATCTCGATCGGAACGCCGACCGAGTCTCTCGACATCGTATCCTCGGTTTCATTCGAGATCGAACGCGGCGAAATTCTCGGACTCGTCGGCGAATCCGGCTGCGGCAAGAGCATGACCTCGCTGGCCGTGATGGGGCTGCTCGACAAGGGCGGGCCTTGGGTGCGGACAGGCCGGGTGGAATTGTCCGGGTTCGACGTCATCAACTCGCAGCCATATCAGCGCGTCGAGGCGGGCCATGGCGGCATCGCAATGATATTCCAGGAGCCGATGTCGTCGCTCAATCCGGTCATGAAGGTCGGGGATCAGATCGAGGAAGCGATCGCGGTTCACCAAAAGACATCCAGCGCCAGGCAGACACTCAAGGCACGGGAGCTGCTCGAAATGGTTCGCATCCCGGATGCAGCGATGCAACTCGGCGCCTATCCGCATCAGCTGTCCGGAGGGATGCGTCAAAGGGTCATGATCGCCATCGCACTGGCTTGCCAGCCGCAGGTCTTGATCGCGGACGAACCGACGACGGCGCTCGACGTGACCGTGCAGGCGCAGATTTTGAGCCTGCTTCGGGAGCTTTGCGACACACTCGGTCTCTCAATCCTGTTCATAACCCATGATCTCGGGGTCGTCGCGCAACTCGTCGATCGTGTCGCCGTCATGTATGCGGGCCGCGTCGTCGAGACGGCGACGGTGGAGCGGGTCTTCGCGTATCCGGCCCATCCTTACACCGAGGCCCTGATGTCGTGCCTGCCCGATCCGGGCCATTGGAAGCAGCGCCTCACCACGATTCCGGGCCAGGCGGCCAAACCCGGCCAGGTCCGGAACGGATGCGCCTTCGCGCCGCGGTGCCGGTATGCCGTGGCGACCTGCGTCGACCAGGCGCCGCCCTGTGCGACGCTCTTCGACAATCATCGCGTGCTGTGCCATTTCCCGCGCGGGGTTACCGCATGACCGAGCCACCTGTTCTCGACGTGCGCGGCCTGTCGACCGACTACACCCTGAGGCGCGGGGGCAAGACCGTCCGCATCCAGGCCGTGAAAGACGTCTCGTTCACTCTCGCAAAGCGCGAGGTGCTCGGCATTGTCGGCGAATCCGGATGCGGCAAGACCAGTGTCGGCCGTTCCATCGTCCGCCTGACAAAGCCGCATCGCGGCGAGGTTCTCTTTGCCGGCAACGATATTTTCACCGCCGACTCCGGCGACCTGAAAAAGCTGCGCCTGAAAATCAGAATGGTGTTCCAGGACCCTTTTGCTTCCCTCAATCCTCGCCGCTCGATCGGCGACTCGATCGCCGAGACCGGCGATATCCATGGCCTGTTCGAAAACAAGGCCGATCGGCAGCGCCAGATCCTGCAGGCGCTGACCAATGTCGGACTCGACAGCTCCTTCGCCGCACATTTCCCGCACGAATTGAGCGGCGGCCAGCGCCAGCGGGTCGGTATCGCGCGCGCGATCTTGCCGGCGCCCGATATCGTCATCGCCGACGAGCCGGTTTCGGCCCTCGACGTTTCGGTGCAGGCCCAGGTGCTGAACCTGCTCGCCGACCTTCAGGAGACAATGGGCCTCTCGATGATCTTCATTTCGCACGACCTCGGTGTCGTCGGTCAAATCAGCGACCGCGTTGCCGTGATGTATATGGGGCGCATCGTCGAGACGGCGGCGACACGGGATATTACCGATCGTCCCATTCATCCCTATACGCGAACCCTGATGGCTGCGCGGCCGAAGCCTGACCCGACAATCCGCATTGCAGCCGGAATTGAAATCGGAGAGCCGCCGAGCCAGTTCGACCGGCCGCTGGGGTGCCCCTATGCCAAACGTTGCGCCCTCGCAACATCGCAATGCCAGAGCAACGACCCCTCCCTGCGCATCGTCGCACCGGGCAGAATGGTCGCCTGCCACAATGTCTGAACCGCGCCGTGCCCGATACGGGCTTTCCATACTTCATCAACCGAAGACCGTCGGCTGCTGCTGCGGCGGCGGCAGGGTCCTCCCGGCCCTCGTGACTAGAGCGGGATGGCTTTTGATTGAATGGGGATGCGCCGCTTGCTCCACCTCGCCCCGCTTGCGGGGAGAGGTCGAAATTCGCGATAGCGAATTTCGGGTGAGGGGGACTCTCCGCGAGCGGAATTCGCGGTGAGAGCCCCTCACCCCAACCCTCTCCCCGTAAGAACGGGGCGAGGGAGCTCACTTCCTTGGCCGCGACAACTCAACCTAATCCCATCACGCTTTAGATCCGCGTTACTTGCTCTCCGCCTTGCTCTCGGTCCTGCTTTCCGTCTTGGCCTTCTGCAGCAGCTCCTTCATCGCGATCATCTGCCGCAACTGCCCCTTGGCGAGCGGATCATTTGAATTCACCCTGATGGCCTGCTGATAGTCGGCGATCGCGCGATTGAGATTTTCCTCGCTCGGCCCGCGCTGCAGCCAGATGCCGCCGCGTCGCGTATAGGCGCGCGCGTTGTAGGGGCTGACCCTGATTGCGGCGTCGTAATCGGCGAAGGCGAGATCGAACTTCTTCTCATGCTCGTAGAGCACGCCGCGCTGCAGATAGGCTTCCACGGAATGCGGATCCTCCGCGATGGCGCGATCGAAATCCTGCAACGCGGTGTCGCGATCGTTTTGTGCGACCCAATAGATGCCGCGCAGCAGATAGGTGACGGCGTCATGCGGATTGATGCCGACCGCCCGATTGTAGTCGCTGATCGCCCGGTCCCGGTCCCGCTTCAGGAACCACATGTTGCCGCGCATGCGGTAGGCCTCGAAATCGAGGGCATCCGCCGCGATCGCCTTGTCGAGATCGGCGATGGCGCCGTCATAGTCGCGTTTCTGCATGCGCGCGGCGCCGCGATAGTGCATCGCATGGCCGTTGCCGGGATCGAGCGCGATGGCCGCATCGAGCGCGGCAATCGCCGCATCCGGATCGCCCTGCCTGAGCGCCTCCTGTCCCTGCGCGACCAGGCTATCGACGTCCAGCGTCGTGGCCGACGCAACCGTCATGAACGGGAAGCTTTCATGCTGCATGAGGCCGTTGACGCCGGCGGCGCTGGCGAGGCTGCAACCGACCGCCGCCAATATCGCTCCGACCAGACCAGCAAACGGCGTCACGGCGAAAGAGGGAGCAGTCCTCATCGGCTTGTCCTCGATGCGATTGAACAGGGATCAGCGGTCCTTCATTACCTGCGTGCGATCGAGCTCACTACAAACGCCCGGTCGCAGCCGCGCCGATGGTTAAGTCGCTTCAACCGAGGCGTGAACATTTTTTGATGCTATTGATTTGATCCCAAGACGGATGTCGAAATCACCGGTGAAAATGTCGTGCGCAGCGACGAAGCGCTTCGGTCCAGGCTGCAGACAACGCGGCCGAGAGCACCTGCGTGCGATCAATTCGGCGGGATGCGAGGCGCCTGCCATTGACTTCGCCAAGGCGATGCGGTGAGATTCATGCAGTCGCATCCAATCCTGGATTGCATTCTGGTGCAGGACCGAACGCCCATGATCGACCTCTATTACTGGACCACGCCGAACGGCCACAAGATCACGATGTTCCTCGAGGAGACCGGGCTGCCCTACAAGACTTTCCCGATCAACATCGCCAAGGGCGATCAGTTCAAGCCGGAATTTCTGGCGGTCGCGCCGAACAACCGCATTCCGGCGCTGGTCGATCACGAACCCAAGGGCGGGACCAGGCCGATCTCGATCTTCGAATCCGGCGCCATGCTGCTCTACCTCGCCGAGAAGACCGGACAATTCCTGCCCGCCGACCTCTACGGCCGCTATGACGTGATCCAGTGGACGTTCTGGCAGATGGGCGGGCTCGGGCCGATGGCCGGACAGAACCATCACTTCCGCAACTACGCGGTGGAAAAGATCCCTTACGCCATCGACCGCTACGTCAATGAGACCAACCGGCTTTACGGCGTCCTCAACAAGCGCCTCTCCGACCGCGCGTTCATCGGCGGCGACTATTCGATCGCCGACATGGCCTGCTACCCCTGGGTCGTGCCCTACAAGAACCAGGGCCAGGACATTGAGCAGTTCCCGCATCTGAAGCGTTGGCTCGAGACCATCGCGGCGCGGCCCGCGACGTTGCGCGCCTATGCGCTCGCCAAGGAGATCAATCCGAATTTCGGCCAGCCCGCGATCCGCACCGAGGAGGAGCGCAAGCTTCTGTTCGGGCAGACCGCGGCCGTGGTGCGGTAGGGCGGCTCTTATTTGCCGTCATAGGCGGTTTGGCGTCGTTCGATCCACGCCGTGAGACCTCCGCCGAGATCCTGGCGACGCCGGACCTCCTGTGCGCGTCACGTTGCGCGCTATTGGTGCTTGGCCGCTGTTCCCCGCTAGGCCGGAAGCGCGCGCGCCCCGGCGACGATGCCCATCGCCGCGGCGGGATTCATGCTGTCGACCATCGAGGTCGGAATCAGAATCGTCGCGCCGCGCTCCTTGGTGGTTTCATAGATGATGTTCATGGCGCGCAGCTGCAGCGCCGTCGGGCTATGGGCGTAGATGTTGGCTGCCTCTACGAATTTTTGCGCGATCTCCTGTTCGGCCTGGCCAAGCAGGACGCGCGCCAGTTTCTCGCGCTCGGCCTGCGCCTGCCGGCTCATCGCATCCTGCAAGGCAGGCGGAACGCCGATATCCCGGATTTCGACCGAGAGCACCGCGACGCCCCATTCCGCGGTCTTGCGCCCGATTTCCTCGCGCAGCAGCTGATCACCCTGCTTGCGCTCGGACAGCAGCGTCGACAGCAGCGAGGCGCCAACCATCTCGCGCAGCGAGGTTTGCGCGACCTGGGTGATGGCCTGCCGGTAGTTGGTGATTTCGAGCGCGGCGCGCTGGGGATCGTGGATCTGCCAGAAAATGACGGCGTCGATGTTGACCGGCACGGTGTCCTTGCTGAGCGCCGTCTCGGCGTTGATCTCGGTGGTCTGAATCCGCTGGTCGAGCCAGGTGCTCACTTCGTCGATGAAGGGCACGATCACGAACAGGCCGGGGCCGCGAATGCCCGACAGCTTGCCGAGCCGGAGAACGACGGCGCGTTCCCACTGGTCCGCGATCAGGATGGCCTGAGGGATCAGGAACGCGACGATCGCCATAGACGCGGCAAGGACATAGGCGGTCCGCGAGTTGGTGTCCGAACCCCACCAGGCCAGCCAGGCGGCGCACGCCAGAACCACCGCCGCAAGCACCATGGCGGGTCGGTTGGCGCCATTTGTTCCAAGATATTTTGTCATGACGGCTAATCCTTCTGCTTGGCGAGTGTCTTGATCCGATCGGCCAGAGCAGCAGGGTCGATGCCTGCCGCGGCGGCCATGGCGAGAGCCTGTTTCGCAAGATTGTCGATTTGCACGGCCTGGGCGCGAACGCCCATGGCGGGCGGCGGGTCAGCCACAAAACTTCCGCGCCCCCGCACCAGCTTGATGGCGCCCATGCGCTCGAGCTCGTCGTAGGCGTGGCGGACCGTGTTGAGGTCAATCTTCAGGGCCACGGCCACCTCGCGCATCGTCGGCATCTGGTCGCCACGATCGAGCACGCCCGCGCCGAGACTCCGCAGGATCTGCTCTCGAAGCTGGACGTAGATCGGAACGCCAGAATTATCGAGACGAAGAGATTCGATCAGTCGTGTATGCATTATATAGTACACTATACTTATCTGACAGTATCGTCAATCCCCGTTCCGCCTGCCTCGGCAACCCGCGACGGCGCGTTGACAACCCCCCGGCGTCGCGATCATGCTGGCGGTGCTGCATGTAGGGCGCATCGGCTGACGCCGAAGGGGCAATGCCCACCTACGCAATCGTCAACCGTAGCGCGCCCATGCCTGATCTCGAGAACCTCCGGAAGCAGGCCAAGCTGATCTTGCGCTGGCATCGCGACCGCTATTATCCGGTCGCGGCCCAGATCAGGTCGGGCTTGCCTCGCTATGCCGCAATGACCGACGCCGAAATTCTCGCGCAAAGCTTCAAGCTCGGCGACGCGCAGGAACTGATCGCCAGGCAACTCGGTTTCGAGAGCTGGCAGGCGCTCAAGACAGGACTCCCAACCATGCCAGGACATGCAGAGACTGTTTCCGCGAAGGCCGTCATTGCCGCCGCCGAGCCGCAATTGTTCGTCGCCGATATCAAGGCCTCCTGCGATTTCTTCGAAGGTCAACTCGGCTTTGCCATCGCCTTCATTTATGGCGAGCCGCCGTTCTATGCGCAGGTCAAGCGCGATGGTGCAGCGCTCAATCTGCGCTGCGTCGATGGTCCGGTGATCGATGCCGCCTTGCGCGACCGCGAGGAGTTGCTTTCCGCCTCGCTCACGGTCGCGACGCCGGAGCAGATCAAGGCGCTGTTCCTCGAGTTTCAGGCGGCCGGCGTGACGTTCGCGCAAACGCTCCGGCGCGAGCCCTGGGGCGCGCGGGATTTCATTGTCAGGGATCCGGACGGCAATTTGCTCCTGTTCGCGGGGCCGGCGGAGTAGGCCGGCGTCATTGCGAGCGTAAGTAAGCGAAGCACCGTCATTCCGGGATGGTCCGAAGGACCAGACCTCAGATGCGCAATTGCGCATCGGGGAATCTCGAGATTCTCCGATGTGCAATTGCACATCGGAGTTCGATGCTGCGCATCGCCCCGGAATGACTCTGTCTGTATGGCCTCTTCGCTGACGCGCCTCACAATGACAGGCGGCTTAGGGTGCCGGGTTGGGCGAGGCTTGATCCGCCGCCTTGCGCAGGCATTCCCGGCACAGGCAATCCTCGCCCGCGAACGGCATCGGTAAGCGGATAGTTTCTTCCTTGCACCAGCACCGGCCTTGGGGATTGCAGGAAAACTCCGTTCCGCAGCGGGAACAGACGAGGCGGCGCGCAGATGAATATTCTTGCCGATTTGTCATGGTGTAACGCGAAGATTTGCCGTGTTTTTAATGTCGGGTTCATTCCGAACGGCAGTATAGTTTGACCACGAAATATAGCCGCCGGATTTGCCAGGGAAAGCCCGTCAGGGAAAGCGGAGAGAAAAGCCGATGACCCGCGATTCGCAAGCTGCCCTTGTCGCGCTCAATCGTTTCGGACTGGGCGCACGCGGCGGCGCGTCCGGCGACTTCGTCAACGCGGCCTCCGATCCGCGCGGCTTCGTCAAGTCCGAGTTGAGCCGTCGCAACGGCGTCCTGCTCGAGGTGCCGGGGCTGCGATCGACCCCGGCGCTCGGCCAGGCCGTGTTCGCGTATCAGGCCGAGGTCAAACAGGCGCGCGAAGCAGCAGCGAAGGCGGGCGCGCCGGACTCCGCGCCGTCGCAACCCACTGACGCGCGGGCGCAGATGCGTAGCCCGACACTGGCTACGGTCGCGTCCGACCTTGCCGGCAAGTCTTCGGAAATGAACGCTTCAGAGCTGAAGCCTTCGGAGACGACGGGTTCGGAGATGAAGCCTGCCGAGGCCGGCGCGGCTGCGATGGCGCCCGCCAATGCGATGCAGCCTAATACGGCGATGCAGCCCGACCCTGCAAAACCGCCGCAACAGCCGCTCAACGTGATTCAGAAGACCTATCGCGCCGAAGCCTTGGCGCGGCTGCAGCGCGCCATGGTTGCCGATTGCGGTTTTGCCGAGCGGCTGGTGGCGTTCTGGTCCAATCATTTCTGCATCTCCGCGAACAAGGGCGAACTGGCGCGGATGTGGGCCGGCGCGTTCGAGCGCGAGGCGATCAGGCCGCATGTGCTCGGCCGCTTCGCCGACATGCTGAGGGCGGTCGAGCAGCATCCGGCGATGCTGTTCTTCCTCGACAACCAGCAGTCGCTGGGGCCGGAGTCGCGCGCCGGCCAGAACCGCAAGCGCGGCCTGAACGAAAATCTCGCGCGCGAGATCATGGAGCTGCATACGCTCGGCGTCGGCTCCGGCTACACCCAGGAGGATGTGACGTCGCTGGCGCGCATCATCACCGGATGGACCTTTGCCGGACGGCAGGGGCAACTCGGCGAGCCCGGCAGCTTCGTGTTCAACGCCAATGCGCATCAGCCGGGTCCGCAGACCCTGCTCGGCAAGGTCTATGAGGCCGGCGGTGTTGCGCAGGGCGAGGCGGCGCTCGCCGACATCGCGCGCCAGCCCGCCACGGCCAAATTCATCGCCACCAAATTGGTCCGCCATTTCGTCGCCGACGATCCGCCGCCGGCGCTGGTGGCGCGCCTGCAAGGCGTCTTCACCAGCACCGATGGCGATCTCCGGGCGCTGACCACGGCGCTGGTTGATGCCGACGAGGCCTGGAGCGCACCGCTGACCAAGATCCGCAGCCCTTATGAATTCCTGGTCGCGACCGGCCGCCTGCTCGCGCGCGTGCCCGAGGATCCCGGGCTCTATCTCGGCGGCCTGAACACGCTCGGCCAGCCCCTGTGGTCGCCGGCGGGGCCGAACGGATTTGCCGACACCAACGCGGCCTGGGCCGCGCCGGAAGGCATGAAGCTGCGTCTCGATATCGCAGCCCAAGTGGGATCCCGCCTCGGTCCCAATATCGACCCGCGCGATCTTCTTGAACTGTTCGCCGCGGACGCGGCATCAGCGGACACGCGGCGCGCCATCGAGCACGCGGAATCGCGTCCGCAGGCCTTGGCGCTGCTGCTGATGTCGCCGGAATTCCAGAGGAGATGACGATGATGTGCTGCGAAGGCATGAGACAGCCCGTCACCTCGCGTCGGGCGCTGTTGCTGGGCGGGGCCTCCTTCGCCGCCTGGGCGTACTTGCCGAAATTCGCGCGCGCCGCCGACGGACGCGATCCGCGGCTGATCGTCGTCATCCTGCGCGGAGCGCTCGATGGGCTCGCCACCGTCGCTCCGATCGGCGATCCCGATTATGCAGGACTGCATGGCTCGATCGCGTTGACGCGCGACGGTCCGCATGCCGCAACGATGCTGGATTCCTTCTTCGCGCTGCATCCCGCGATGCCGGAACTTGCGCGGATGTACCGTGACAGGCACGCGGCCATCATCCACGCGGTGTCGTCGCCCTATCGCGACCGCTCGCATTTCGACGGCCAGGACGTGCTCGAAAGCGGCTTTGCCGGGCCGGGCCGGGTGCAGTCGGGCTGGCTCAATCGCGCGCTGGAATCCTTGCCCAGAGGCGAGCGCGTGATGAGCGCGCTTGCGGTCGGCCCCACCACGCCATTGATACTGCGTGGCGCTGCGCCGACGGTCGGCTGGGCGCCGGTGGCGCTGCCGCAGGCCGACGATGACACCGCGATGCGGCTGGTCGATTTGTACAGTCATCGCGACCCCGCGCTGGCGGCGGCGCTGTCGCAGGGGTTGCAGCTCGACAAGGTCGCGCAGGGCGACGACATGAAGCCGAAGCCCGGCGGCAATGCCATCGCGGCGATGCGGCTGGTGGCGCGCGGCGCCGCCAAGCTGATGTCAGCCGACGATGGTCCGCGGATCGCAGCGCTGGCCTTCGACGGCTGGGACACCCACGCCAATGAAGGCGGCCCAATCGGGCGTCTGTCGCAATTGCTCGGCGGTCTCGATGGCGCGCTGGCCGAATTCGAAAGCGGGCTTTCCGAGCGCTGGCGCGACACCGTGGTGGTGGTCGCGACCGAGTTCGGCCGCACCGCGCGCATCAACGGCACCGAAGGCACCGACCATGGCACCGGCACGATCGCGCTCTTGGCGGGCGGCGCGGTCAAGGGCGGGCGGGTGATCTCCGACTGGCCGACGTTGAAGCAGGCGAGCCTCTACGAAGGACGCGATCTTGCGCCCACCACCGACCTGCGCACCGTCTTCAAGGGCGTGCTGCGCGACCACCTCGGCATCGCCGAGCGCGCGCTGGCGGACACCGTGTTTCCCGACAGCGCGGCGGCGCGGCCGATGCCGGGGCTTGTCGCGTAGCTGTCGCTTGCCTTGGAATGGTTGCTGCTGGCGACGCGGAGTTGCCAAATTGCGGACACGCCGGCGGATCACATCAAACAGGATCGCATTGCCGGTGATCGAACCCGCCAGCATCAGGAGAGGATCGCGTTATGTATATCGCCATGAATCGATTTCGCGTCGCCAAGGGATCTGAGGCTGCTTTCGAGCAGGTCTGGATGTCGCGCGAGACTTATCTCGACAAGGTGCCAGGCTTTGTCGAGTTTCATCTGCTCAGGGGTCCCGAAGCCGAGGACCATACGCTCTACGCGTCGCACACGATCTGGACCAGCCATGCGGCGTTCGAGGCCTGGACCAGATCGGACGCGTTCCGCGCCGCGCATCACAAGGCCGGCGACAACAAGCCGCTCTATCTCGGACACCCGCAGTTCGAAGGGTTCGAGGTGCGCCAGACGGTGGGGCAGGGCACAAAGACGAGTTCGGCGGCGGGCTAAGTTCCGCGCATTCAGCGGTCGCGGATTGAAGAGCCCCTCTCCCCCGCCAAGAAGAGCGGGGCGAGGGAGCAGAGCGCACGACCCCTTAACGATCTTGCCGATCTCTGCCAAACTTATGAAGGGCGGGCAGGTTCGTTCAACCTCTCCCCGCTCTTTTGCGGGGAGAGGTCGGAGCAGCGCGGAGCGATGCTCCGGGTGAGGGGCAAGGCAGTGCGTGGGCCAAATCAAAAGACGATCCGAATCGCGAGACGATTGCGTGTCAATCAAACGGACGCGGAAATAGCTCTCTGGAATCGCATTCGGAACCGGCAGATCGATGGGCACAAATTTGTAAGGCAGGAACCGATAGCGGGCTACATCTGCGATTTCGTCTGCCGCGACAAGTTTCTAATTATTGAAGTGGATGGCGGGCAGCACAGTGAATCTGCGGTAGACGTGATACGAGATCGCCGCCTGGCTGAGGACGGTTACAGAGTGCTTCGATTCTGGAACAACGATGTCCTTGGCAATATCGATGGAGTTCTTGTTACCATTCAGGCCGAACTCTCCGGATAGAGCCCCTCACCCCGACCCTCTCCCCGCGAAGAGCGGGGAGAGGGAGCAGAGCGCCGCTCGTACAGACGTCGGTTACCCCCTCGTGATCCGATCGATCTCCGCCATGTCGTCGGCGGAGAGCGTCCAGGCAATCGCCTTCACATTCTGCTCGACCTGTTCGACGCGGGTGGCGCCCGCGATCACGCTGGCGACCTGGGGGCGGGCTGCGAGCCAGGAGAATGCGAGTTCGAGCATGCTGTGGCCGCGCGCTTGCGCGAACGCCTGCAGCTTCTCGACGATGTTCTCGTTGCGCGGCGTGACGTAGCGGTCGCGCAAGGCCGGCGATTTGCCAAAACGGGTGTCGTCGGGCGCCGCCGCGCCGCGCTTGTACTTGCCGGTCAGAAGGCCGCTGGCGAGCGGAAAGAACGGCAGCAGCCCGAGCCGGTATTCGACCGCGGCCGGCAGCAGATCGTTCTCGATGCCGCGCACCACGAGGCTGTATTCGTCCTGGCAGGAGACGAAGCGGCTGACGTTCATCGCGCGCGCGGTGAACTCGGCTTCCGCGATCCGCCAGGCCGGAAAGTTCGAATTGCCGATGTAGCGGACCTTGCCCTGACGCACGAGGTCGTCGAGCGCGCGCAGGGTTTCCTCCATCGGCGTCAGGGGATCGTAATCGTGCTGCTGATAAAGATCGATGTAGTCGGTCTTCAGCCGTTTCAGGCTCGCTTCCACCGCCGCCATGATGTAGCGGCGCGAGGCGCCCTGCTTGGTGCCGTCGCTCGCCATCGGCTTGGAATATTTGGTCGCCAGCACGATGTCCTTGCGGCGGTCGCCGAGCACGGTGCCGAGCACCGTTTCCGAGCCGCCCTGGCCGGCATAGATGTCGGCGGTGTCGAACAGGGTGATTCCGAGATCGATCGCCTTGTGGATCACCATGCGCGAGGTTTCGAGATCGATGCGCTGGCCGAAATTATTGCAGCCAAGACCGACGGCGGAGACGCGCAGGCCGCTGCCGCCGAGATTACGAATGTCCATGGAGAGATCCTGTGAGAAGGTGCCGGGCAGGATCGGCATTGTGACGCGCCCGCGCCGCCGCCGCAAGGTGCGGACTCATCATGGAATTCAAGCCGCAGACGCGGTTCAGGTCATGCTGGCGATGACGCCAATGTGAGGCACGAGGTCACCCACAAAAAGATGCGGCCCCGGTCAGACGCGGCGACTGACGGGGACCGCTTTGGGCGCATGATCTAACGACGGGGGGCTTGATCAGACGCGATCCAACCCTAGCCAGAGTTTGTTACGTGCCCGTGACAGTTGTATTTATCCACAGGGCAGTCCCGTGCCCTTTTCGAAGTTCGCAATCCGTCGCGGTAGCCGCCTTTCGCAGATCGGCGGCACCGGCCAGCCGATCAAAAAATCTTGCGGTAGACGACGAAGCCGGAGCGGTCGGCGACCTTGTCATAGAGTTGCATCGCGGCGCGGTTGGTCTCGTGCGTCTGCCAATACACGCGGCCCGCGCCGGCAAGCTTCGCCTGGTCGTAGACGCCGTTGATGAGGGCGCGTCCAACGCCTTTGCCACGCGCGGCCTCAACGGTGAACAGGTCCTGCAGATAGCAGGTCGGCTCGATCGAAATGGTGCTGCGGTGAAAGAGATAATGTGTGAGTCCGATCAGTGCGCCGTCGCTTTCCGCGACCAGCGCATGCACGGGCTCATAGGCATCGAAAAAGCGCGCCCACGTCATCCGGATGATTTCGGGAGATAGCGCCGTCGTTCCGGATCGGCCGTAGAAGGCGTTGTAGCCGTCCCACAACGGCAGCCACCGGTCGTAGTCCTCGCGGGTGACAAAGCGAATGGAGAGATCGCCTGACATCTTCTGATTTGCACTCTTCTATGGAGCGACGCTCGCGAAGCGCGCGCGATTCTTGGCGATCGGTCAGGGTGGTTGCGAGTAAATAAACCGGTCCGCCGCGTTCTAAACGGCGACGCCGGGGGCATCCTCGACTACGGTGGGCCGCCAGTCCATCGCGACGAATCCGGGCGTCTGCTCGACTCGCCTGAGCCAGGCGCGGATCGCAGGGAATGTCGAGAGATCATAGTCGCAGCGATCGGCGACATGGGTATAGCCGTACATCGCAATGTCGGCGACGGTGAGCTGGTTCGCTGCAAAATAGGCATGGTCCTTGAGGTGATTCTCCATGACCTGCAGCGCGGCGTAGCCGCGCTCCATCCAGTCCTCCAGCGCGTGGGTCTGCAATTCGCGGCCGCCCTTGACCAGCAGCAACCAGAAATAGGCCGCGCCGATATTCGGCTCCAGCGCGTGCTGTTCGAAGAACATCCACTGCAGGGCTTCGGCGCGCTCGACCCGCGACTCCGGCGCCAGCGGCGTGCCGCCCGCGACATACCAAAGAATGGCGTTGGATTCGGCGAGGTATCGCCCATCGGCAACCTCAAGTAGCGGCACCTGGCCGCTCGGATTCTTGGCGAGGAAATCGGGCGTCCGGCTTTCGCCGCGAAGGATGTCGACCTCGATCGCTTGATAGGGCGCATTCAGCAGCGCCAGCGCAAGGCGAACCTTGTAGCTGTTGCCGGAGCGTTGCATCGAATAGAGTTTGTACATTCGGTGAGGGTCGTTCCGTGATGGTGTGGGTTCCGCGAGGTCGACGGAATACGCGTCGACTGGAGTGGCCGCTCAACAATGATGCCGATGTACATGTACCGCAAGCCCCGCGGCTCGGAAAAAGTCTAAAACCCTACCGCAGTGCAACCGTGAAGAAGTTCCTTGCATCAATTAGCGTATAAAAATCACACTAACTAAATCACACTTGCGCGAGTCGCGTCGCAGCAACACACATGCGATCGATTGCAGCGCGCCGCAAGGTTAAGCCATACAACGCGAGCAGGACCAATAGCCCGAGCGGAATGCCGGTCGCGCCGGCAATGCCGCGCGACAACAGCGGTACGATCCAGGCCGCGGCGAGCACGCTGATCTCATAGTCGCGGAAACCGCGGTTCAAGCCATGGCGCGCGAAGAAGGCGATGGCGATTGCGAGCGCGACGAGGTCGTAATCGAGGACATAGGGCGTTGCCAGCAGGCTTGCGGTAGCCAGTGCCGAGGCCTTGAGCTCGTAGGCGGCGTCGCTGCGCCACAGCATGGCGAGACTTGCCGCCAGCGCCATCGCCAGTGCGAGCTGGATCGCATAGGCGGCGCGGACATCGGCGCCCCAATTGCGCGCGGCGGAGAACGCGGACTGGATCTTTTCCCAGCCGGTCCCCCCCTGTTCGAGCACGATGGTCTGGGTGAAGTTCAGGGACTCGATGAAGGCATGCCATACACCACCGCCGAGCGCGAGCAGGCTGATCGCCGCCAGCGCCACGACGGTCGCGCCCGCCGCGCCGATCGTGCTCCAGCGGTTGCCGGCGAGCAGGGCTATCGGAATCAAGACGCCGAATTGCGGCTTGTAGGCGAGCAGTCCGATCAGAAGCCCGGCGATCCAGGGTCGGCGTTCCAGCAGTTGCAAGGCGCCGCCGAGCAGTGCTGCGGTCAGAAATCCGTTCTGGCCGTGCCCGATATTGACGAACGCCGCGGGGAAGGCGGTTGCGATCAGCACCGTCTCCGGCCGGGGCAGGATCGCGCGGATCGCCGCGAGATAGGCGGCGCAACTCGCGAGCAGCCAGAGCGACAGCCCGAAGGCATAGGGGAGGGCGGCGACGACGAAGGCGACGGCAAAGAAAAACGGCGGGTAGTGCCAACCGAAGAACGGGACGTCGCGGCCGCCGAACACCGCCTGCTCGGCCGCGTGCTGGCGCGCGGGATCGTAGGCCTCGTCAGGGCGGCCCTGCCAGGTCAGCACGCCGGCCGCGTAGACATTGGAAAAGTCGGTGCCGATGGGTTTGCCGTTGCGGTCGATCAGCCCGTCCGAGAGCGCAATCCAGCCGGCGATGGCCAGCGCAGAGAACGCCAGCAGGATCAGGCTGTAATGGCGGGCACGGGTCGCCGTCAGCCACCCGCCTGATCGCAAGGCTTGCCAGATGTGAGTCATTTTGCCGCGGAATTGGATGAATGTTGCGCAACTCTAGGCGGGGCCCTTTTAACTTTCCCTAAAGTTTGTCCGTCGTCGCCGAAGCTTCTTGCGGTGCGGGATGAGCCGCTTTAGGGTGCCGCGATCCCAACATTGATTAACGAGTCGTGGATCGGTGGCGACACATGGTGTGTTCGCGATGTCTGCAAGGAGATGATGATGTCGTTTCTGTCCGCCGCGCTCGACCGTGTGAAGCCGTCCGCCACCATCGCGGTCACGGATAAAGCGCGCGAGCTCAAAGCGGCCGGCCGCAACGTCATCGGCCTCGGCGCGGGCGAACCCGATTTCGATACGCCGGCCAACATCAAGCTGGCGGCGATCCACGCCATCGAGGCCGGCAAGACCAAGTACACGGCGGTGGACGGTATTCCGGAGCTGAAGCAGGCGATCATTGCGAAATTTCAGCGCGAGAACGGTCTCGCCTACAAGCCGAACCAGGTCATCGTCGGCACCGGCGGCAAGCAGGTGCTGTACAATGCGCTGATGGCCACCATCAATCCGGGCGACGAGGTCATCATCCCGGCGCCCTATTGGGTGAGCTATCCGGAGATGGTGGCGCTCGCAGGTGGAGAATCCGTGCCGGTCGTCTGTACGTCACAGCACGGCTTCAAGCTGCAGCCAGACGATCTGGAAAAGGCGATCACGTCGAAGACCAAGTGGATCATTCTCAACTCGCCGTCGAACCCGACCGGCGCCGCCTATTCGCGCGCCGAGCTGCAGGCGATCACCGACGTACTGGTGAAGCATCCGCAGGTCTGGGTGATGACCGACGACATGTACGAGCACCTGGTCTACGACGACTTCGAGTTCACGACGCCGGCGCAGATCGAGCCGAAACTCTACGACCGCACGCTGACCGTGAACGGCGTCTCGAAGGCCTATTGCATGACCGGCTGGCGCATCGGCTATGCCGGCGGACCGGCCGAGCTGATCAAGGCGATGGCGACGATCCAGTCGCAGTCGACCTCCAATCCGTCGTCGATCGCGCAATGGGCGGCGGTCGAAGCCCTCAACGGCCCGCAGGATTTCATTGCCGAGAACAACAAGGTGTTCAAGGAGCGGCGCGACCTCGTGGTGGCGATGCTCAATCAGGCCAAAGGCATCGAATGTCCGCGGCCGCAAGGCGCGTTCTATGTCTATCCGTCCTGTGCCGGGACGATCGGCAAGACCGCACCTTCAGGCAAGACGATCGGCAACGACGAGGCGTTCGTGACCGAATTGCTGGACAGCGAAGGTGTCGCGGTGGTGCAGGGTTCGGCGTTCGGGCTCGGTCCGGCATTCCGGATTTCCTATGCCACCAAGACCTCCGATCTCGAGGACGCCTGCAAGCGGATCCAGCGCTTCTGTGGCAATTTGAGGTAGTCAAGTGACATTGCCGGCCGCAGCTTTCATATTTTCCAGGCTGCCGGCTTGATATTTCGACGAAGCGCTTCGGGAGCGCCTTGTTTTGGACATGGCGCTTCCCTTCTGTCCCACCGCACAAGCACAATATTCATGCGGGAGGTCAGACACATGCGACTATCGATGCTCGGTATTGCCGTCGTCGCGCTGCTGGTTCCGATCGCCGGCGCCAATGCGTTGCCGCCGGTTCGCACTGGCCTTCTGGAGTGTCAGGGCGGCCGCAATATCGGCTTCGTCGTCGGCTCTCTTGCCAGCCTCGATTGCGTCTACCACAGCCAGGGCCGTCGTCCGCAACCCTATATCGCAACGGTCCGCCGCTTTGGCCTCGATCTCGGCATCACCGAGCAGACGCGCATGACCTGGGCGGTCAATGCGCCGGCCAGCGGGTTTGAACGCGGCGAGCTCAGCGGGACCTATGGCGGCGTCGGCGCCAACGCGTCCGTCGGGGTCGGCGGCGGTGGTAATTTTCTTGTCGGCGGTCCGGGCAATGCCTACGCCCTGCAGCCTCTCAGCATGCAAGGGCAGACCGGCTGGAATGTCGCTGCCGGCGTCGCCGATATGGAGCTCAAACCGGTGTTGGTCATGCGGGGGCCGCCTCGCATGCATCGCGCCCGGCATCGTGTTCAGGGTTGAAACGACGGTGACGGAGGCCTCGGGCAAGTGGGCCTCTTTTTGCATTCTGTCACGCGCGTGCGCCGTCAGGCGCATGCGGTGTTCGGAAGTTCGCTTCATCGCCGGCAGAATCTGGAACTGCGGCCGCCATTGTGTCATAGAATGGGCGTTGACCGGATCGTTCGAGCCAATGTTAAGTTCTAGACAGCCGCATCACATTTCAATCGGAGTTTGCTTCATGCGCCGTTCATTCACCCGTGCCTGGCTTGCCGCCGCCATGCTGACAGCGTCCCTTGCCAGTTCCCACGCGCAGGATCGGTTGCGGGTCGGGGTGCTCGAGTGCCGCGGTGGCGCCAGCATCGGCTTCATCGTGGGATCGGTGACCAATCTCGGCTGCGTGTTGCGCGCCGACGGCCTGCCGGAGGATCGCTATGTCGCGACCATCCGTAAAGTCGGCGTCGACCTCGGCATTACCCAGGAATCCTCGCTGGCCTGGGCGGTCTATGCCCCGGTCGCTCGGCTCGGGCCCGGCGATCTCTCCGGCGATTATGCCGGTGCGCAGGGCAGCGCATCGATCGGAGTCGGGGTCGGCGGCAACGTGCTGGTTGGCGGGTCTGCGAATTCGATCGCGCTGCAGCCGCTCAGTGTCCAGGGGCAGGTCGGCCTCAACGTCGCCGCCGGTCTGGCAAGCCTGGAACTGCGGCCGGGACGGTAGTTCTCTCCGCCCTCGCGCCCGCATTCGCGCGTTCGCGATTGGCGAGTGTGCCTCGTCGCTCACGCGCCGCGCGAACAGCGCCGCAGCCGAGGCTTCGCTTCGGCGTGCTTTCTAACGAACGGCCGCCGAAGGCAGCCTATGTCTCCAAAGAACGGCCGGCGAAGGCGGCCGATGCTCTCCTCGTGTAGAGAACGGGGGAGATATTAACAAAGTAACGATGCAGCGCAGCGACGTTTTTCTGACTTGCCAAATCGTCGGTGTAGGGGGACCATCTTCTCCTGCCGACCCAATCATGGGCCGAGCTCCAGAAAAGGAGACGGCGAATGGGACAAGACGTGAGAAGTCCCCGCGGTCCCCGGTGCATTGCGCTGGTGGGCCCTTTCCAAAGCGGTAAAACCACACTTCTCGAAGCGATCCTGGCGCGCACCAATGCCGTCCCGCGCGTCGGCAGCGTCGACGCCGGAACCTCCGTCGGCGATGCCAGCCCCGAGGCGCGCCATCACAAGATGAGCACCGGCCTCACCGCCGCCACCAGCAGCTTCATGGGTGACAGCTACACCTTCATCGATTGTCCGGGCTCGGTGGAATTCATCCATGACATGCGCGCCGCACTTCCCGCCGTCGACGCCGCGGTGGTGGTCTGCGAGGCCGACGAGAAGAAGCTGCCGCAGCTGCAGCTCATCCTGCGCGAGCTCGAAGACCTCGGCATTCCCCGATTTCTTTTCCTCAACAAGATCGACCGTGCCAGCAAGCGCATCCGCGACACGCTCGCAATCCTGCAGCCGGCCTCCCGGGTCCCGCTGGTGCTGCGCCAGATTCCGATCTGGCACGGCGAGCTGATCGAGGGCTTCGTCGATCTGGCGCTGGAGCGCGCCTTCGTCTATCGCGAGCACAAGGCCTCCGAAGTGATCGCGCTCGAAGGCGGCAATCGCGACCGCGAGAAGGAAGCGCGGTTCTCGATGCTGGAAAAGCTCGCCGATCACGACGACGCGCTGATGGAGCAGCTGCTCGACGATATCGAGCCGCCGCGCGATGCCGTGTTCGACGATCTCGCCCGCGAGCTGCGCGACGGGCTGATCTGTCCCGTCCTGCTCGGGTCGGCGCTGCGCGAGAACGGCGTGCTGCGCCTGATGAAGGCGTTGCGGCACGAAGCGCCGGCGGCCACTGAGACCGCAAGCCGTCTCGGTATCGCCGCATCGAAGGACGCGCTCGGCTACGTGTTCAAGACCGTGCATCTGCAGCACGGCGGCAAGCTGTCGCTGACGCGGCTGTTTGCCGGGCATCTCGAGGACGGCGCGACGTTGCAGTCCTCGTCCGGCGAGACCGCGCGGGTGTCGGGGATTTACGCCGTAAGCGGCGCCCACGACAGCAAGCGCCCGGTTGCGGAAATCGGCGAAACGGTCGCGCTCGGCAAGCTCGACAGCATCAAGACCGGCGACACCGTCGCGAGCGGCAAGACGGCGCCGGCGGCGCTGGTCAAGGTCGAAGCGACGCCGCCGGTGCTGGCGATGTCGATCGCGGCCATCGATCGCAAGGACGACGTCAAGCTCGGGCAGTCCCTGCTGCGGCTCAACGAGGAGGATCCCTCGCTGACCATGGTGCAAAATCAGCGCACCCACGACATCGTGCTGTGGGGACAGGGCGAGATGCACCTGCGCGTGGCGCTGGAGCGCCTGCGCGAGCGGTTCGGCGTCAACGTCAAGTCGCATCCGCCGGCGATCGGATACCAGGAGACCATCCGCAAATCGGCCACCCAGCGCGGCCGGCACAAGAAGCAGTCCGGCGGCCACGGCCAGTTCGGCGACGTGGTGCTGGAGATCAAGCCGCTGCCGCGCGGTGAAGGCTTCAAGTTCGACGAGAAGGTCGTCGGCGGCGCCGTGCCGCGCAACTATATCGGCGCGGTCGAGGAGGGCGTGGTCGACGCCTTGACGCGCGGGCCGCTCGGCTTCCCCGTGATCGACGTGCAGGTGACCTTGACCGACGGCTCCTACCACAGCGTCGATTCCTCCGATCTGGCGTTTCGGACCGCGGCGCGGATCGGTGTCAGCGAAGGGCTGCCGCTGTGCCAGCCGGTGCTGCTGGAGCCGATCTATACCGTCGAGATCGTCTGTCCGACCGATGCGACCGCAAAGATCAACGCGATCCTGTCGGCGCGGCGGGGGCAGATCCTCGGCTTCGATACCCGCGAGGGCTGGTCGGGCTGGGATTGCGTCCGCTCCACGATGCCGGAAGCGGAGATCGGCGAATTGATCGTCGAGTTACGTTCGGCGACTGCCGGCGCCGGCAGCTTCACCCGGCAGTTCGACCGCATGGCCGAGGTCACCGGACGGGCCGCCGACCAGATCATCGCCGCGCATCGGGATGCTGCGTAACCGCTCCGGTCATTCCGGGGCGATGCGCAGCATCGAACTACGATGGGCAACTGCACATCGGAGAATCTCGAGATTCCCCGATGCGCGATTGCGCATCTGAGGTTCGCGCTTCGCGCGCCCCGGAATGACGGGTCGGTCGATCCGGGATCGCTACTGCAATTCCCCCCGCTTCCCAATCCGCTCCCTTTGATGAAAACTGCGCCCTGCGCGCGAGATGGCATCGCGCACCGCGGGGAGCGCAATGGACGGGATCGGCCTGTCGCTCAAGATGAAACGGCTGACCGCCTGGCTGGACACCAGGACCAGGCCGGATCGCCTCATTCGCAAACAGTTATCGGGCGCGCCGTTCGGCGACGCCTACGTGACGATCGACCCCGAACATCAATCCGCCTTCGCGTCGGCAAATCTCAACCGCGTCTATTGGTGCGGGACGGAAGCCGGAGTTGACGCCGATAGCGTTGCGCGCCTGATCGAGCTGTTCGCCGCCGAAGGCGTGACGCGGTTCTTCATCTGGCTCAGCCCGGGTCCGGAGATCAATGCGGTCCGCGGCTGGATCGAACAAAGCGGGCTTTCGCGCATCCGCCGCACCGGCTATCCGACGCTGCGGCGCGACCGTCACGTGCCGGTTCAATTCCGCACCGATCTCGACATCCGACAGGTGAGCGCCGCCGATATCGCTGCGGCCCGCGATCAACTGGGCGAAACGTTGTGGCCGGAACTTGCGCGTACCGCCGGCGAGCAGGGCTTCTTCCATTACATGGCCTTCGATGCCGACCGCCCGGTGGCCATTGCGGCGCTCTGCATCTTCGAGGACATCGGCTATCTGATGGCCGCCGCGACCAGGGAGACCGACCGCAGGCGCGGCGCCCAGCAGGCCCTCATTGCGAAGAGAGTGCAACAGGCCGAGCAAGCCGGTTGTTCGATTCTCGTATCCGAAACCCTCTATATGCTCGAGCATTCCTTTCGCAACCTGCAGCGGGCCGGCTTTCGGGAAGCCTACGAAAAAGAAGTCTACGAATGGAACGCGTGATTGCTTGATTCAACGCGCAACATCGCCCTGGCCTGCGCGCTCTCGGCATTGGCCGGCTACGTCGACGCCATCGGCTTCCTGCATCTCGGCGGGCTGTTCGTCGCCTTCATGAGCGGCAACTCGACGCGGATGGGCGTCAGCCTGGCCGAGGGGCAATGGTGGCGCGCGCTGGAATCGTTCGGCCTGATTGCCCTGTTCGTGCTGGGAGCCGCCGCCGGCAGCCTGATCGTGCTCGGTCATGGCACTAACCGGCAGCCGTGGGTACTGCTGGGGGAGGCCCTCCTGCTCGGTGCCGGCGCGCTCGCTTACGCGCTTGGCCTCCCGAATGCCGCGGTCTGCGCGCTCGTGCTGGCCATGGGACTGGAGAACGCGGTGTTCCAGATCCACGGCGGCGCCGGTCTCGGCCTCACTTACGTCACGGGAGCGCTGGTCAAGGTCGGCCAGCTCGCGGCCGCCGCGCTGCGCGGCGGGGCGCGCTGGGGCTGGGCGCCGAATCTGCTGCTCTGGGTGGCGCTGGTGGCCGGCTCCTTGTGCGGTGCGGCGGCCTATCACTGGATCAATCTCGCCGCGATCTGGATTGCCGCGGCCGGCGCGCTGGGGCTGAGCGGTATCGTCGCCGTGACAGTGCACCGCTGAAGCGGTTGCAACTGGCATTGACAGCGCTCGTGGCTTGTCGGAATTGACGGGCATGAGCGCCGAGACCAAATCCCCTGCCGCATGCCTGATCGGATGGCCGGCTGCGCATTCGCGCTCGCCGCTGATCCATCATTACTGGCTGCGCAAGCTCGGCATCGCGGGCGGCTACAGCATCGAGGCGGTGCCGCCGGAAGGCTTTGCCGAGTTCGTGCTGAACCTTTCGGGGCACGGCTTTGTCGGCGCCAATGTCACGATCCCGCACAAGGTGCGTGCGCTGGAGCTGACGGTGCCGGATGCGCGGGCGCGCGCGGTCGGCGCCGCCAACACGCTCTGGTACGACGGCGATGAACTGCGCTCGACCAATACCGACGTCGAAGGCTTCATCAATAATCTCGACGCCAGCGCGCCCCGATGGGACACGATCGAGCAGGCCCTCGTGCTCGGCGCCGGGGGCTCGGCGCGCGCCGTCGTGTTCGGGCTCATCGAGCGCGGCATCAAGCGTGTCGTCCTCGCCAACCGGACCATGGAGCGGGCGCGCGCGCTGGCGGATGAGTTCGGCCCCAAGGTCGAACCGGCGGCGTGGGCGGAGGTCGCGGACCGGTTGCCACACGCCGGACTGCTCGTCAACACGACCTCGCTTGGCATGCACGGGCAGCCCGCGCTCGACCTCGCTATCGGCCTGCTGCCCGCACAGGCCGTGGTCAGCGATCTCGTCTATGTGCCGCTCGAAACGCCGCTGCTTGCGGCGGCAAAGGCGCGCGGATTGAAGACCGCCGACGGGCTCGGCATGCTGCTGCACCAGGCGGTGCGCGGATTTGAGCTGTGGTTCGGACAGCGACCGCAGGTCACAGCGGAACTTCGCGCGCTGGTTGAGGCCGATCTCGCGCGAACATAACTCGTTCACAAAGCTCTTTCACATAATCTTGAGCCGGAATATGGCCAAACAATCGGGGTCTTGCTGTGGGACACCCAGCAGGAGAGTTTCATGCCTAATCGCCGTTCCACCTTCATGCGTCCGCTCGTCGCCGTCGCGATGGTCGCAGCCTCAACGCTCTACGCGATCGCCCAGCAGTCGCCGACGCCCTCACGGGTCCGCGGCACCATCGAGGCCGTCGACGGCGACGTGCTCACGGTGAAGTCGCGCAGCGGCGAGGACGTCAAGCTGCACATGACCGGCGACATCAGGATCGTCGGCATCATCAAGATCTCGCTCGCCGACATCAAGGTCGGCTCCTTCATCGGCACCACCACCGTGCCGGGGCCTGACGGCATGCCGAGCGCGGTCGAGGTGCATGTGTTTCCGGAGAACATGCGCGGCACCGGCGAGGGGTCGCGGCCCTACGATCTCAAGCCGAATTCGACCATGACCAATGCGACGGTGACCGAGAGCGTCGTCGGCAATGACGGTCACACCCTGCTCGTCAAATACAAGGACGGCGAGAAGAAACTCGTGGTGACGCCCGAGACCCCGGTCGTGACCTATGTCCCCGCCGACAAGAATGACCTGAAGGCGGGCGCCAAGGTGATCGCCTTCATGAAACAGCTGCCGGACGGCTCGTTCGAGACCAACCGGGTCAGCGTCGGCCGCGACGGCCTGACGCCGCCGATGTGATGGGAAGCGTCAGTTCTGGGGTGCGCCAACCCGCGGCCCCAGAATGGCGACTTGGCATATGGTGACCCGAGCCCGCAACCAGCGTCAATCCCTGTGACGATCGCCAAGTCACACAGGAATAGCGCGCTCTCCGCGGGGTTTGGGGTATCGGCGATTGCCGACAATCCTAACGGGAGGAAGATATGTCGAAAATGATGTCGATGCCGCGCGTGCTTGCGGCTGCGCTGACGGCGATATCCGTGTTGGCACCGGCCGCGTGGGCGCAGCAGGCGCCTCCCGTGCGGATTCGCGGCACCATCGAGGCCGTCGACGGCTCGATGCTGGCGATCAAATCGCGCGAGGGGACCGACATGAAGGTCCGGATGACCGACAACGTCGCCGTGTTCGGCGTGGTCAAGACACAGCTGTCGGAGATCAAAGAAGGATCCTATATCGGCGTCACCGCGATGCCGGACCCCGACGGCACCCAGCGCGCCGTTGCGGTGCACATCTTCCCCGAGAATCAGCGCGGCGCGGCCGAGGGTTTCCGGCCCTGGGATTTGCGCGCCGGCAGCACCATGACCAACGCCACCGTGGCCGAAACCGTGAAGGGCACCGACGGCCAGAATATTCTGGTCAAGTACAAGGACGGCGAAAAGAAGGTGGTGGTGCCGCCGGACACGCCGGTCGTCACCTTCGTCGTCGGCGACAAGGCCGAACTGAAGCCCGGCTCCAAGATCATCATCTTCGGCGCGATGAAGAAGGACGACGGCACGCTGGAAGCCAACCGCGTCAATGTCGGCCGCGACGGCATCACGCCGCCGATGTGACGCGGAGCGTCATTCCGGGGCGTGCGAAGCGCGAACTACGATGTGCAATTGCACATCGTAGAATCTCGAGATTCCGGGTTCGCATCTTCGATGCGCCCCGGAATGACCGTTCCTGAATACTGCGACTTCAATCCGCCAGCACGCGCTCGTCGATTTCGGCGATGGTGTTGATGCCGCACAGGCCCATCGTCGTGTTCAGTTCCTTGGCGATGGTCTCGATGGCCTTGGCAACGCCGGCCTGGCCGGCGGCCCCGAGCCCGTAGGCATAGGCGCGGCCGATCATGCAGGATTTGGCGCCGAGCGCGAGCGCCCGCATCACGTCCTGGCCCGAGCGGATGCCGCCGTCGAACATGACCTCGATCTGCGCGCCGACGGCATCGACGATCTCCGGCAGCACCTCGATCGAGGAGGGGGCGCCGTCGAGCTGGCGGCCTCCATGGTTCGATACCACCAGCGCCTGCGCGCCGCTTTTCGCCGCGATCTCCGCGTCCTCGATATCGAGAATGCCCTTCAGGATCAGCTTGCCCGGCCAGATCGAGCGGATCCAGTCGATGTCCTTCCAGTTCAGCGTGGTGTCGAACTGCGAATTGATCCAGGTCGACAGCGAGGTGATGTCGTCATCGACCTTCAAATGCCCGACCAGATTGCCGAAGGTGCGCCGCTTGCCGCGCAGCACGCCGGCGACCCAGGCCGGCTTGGTGGCGAAATCGAACAGTTTTGACAGCGACCATTCCGGCGGCACCGACATGCCGTTCTTGATGTCCTGGTGGCGCTGGCCGATCACCTGCAGGTCGACGGTCAGGACCAGCGCGCTGCACTTGGCCGCGATCGCCCGCTCGATCAGCGATTTGATGAAGCCGCGGTCCTTCATCACGTAAAGCTGGAACCAGAACGGCTTGTCGACGGCTCCAGCGATATCCTCGATCGAGCAGATCGACATCGTGCTCTGGGTGAACGGGATGCCGGCGGCCTGTGCGGCGCGACAGGCGTGAATTTCACCGTCGCCATGCTGCATGCCGAGAAGCCCGACCGGCGCCAGGATCAGCGGCAGCGCCGCGGGCTCGCCGAGGATCCTGGTCGACGGATCGCGTTTGGAGACGTCGACGAGGACTCTCTGGCGGAAGCGGAGCTGCTGCAGGTCGTCATGGTTGGCGTGCAAGGTCTGTTCGGAATAGGAGCCGCGGTCGGCATAGTCGAAGAATGCCTTCGGGACGCGGCGCTTGTGCAGCAGACGCAGGTCCTCGATGCAGGTGATGTGCTTCATGAACGTTTCCCACCCTTCTTGCGTTTGCGGCTTTCGTGGTCATCTAGCACGATTGAGCCGTCCGCCAAACGTGCAGCGGGACCGGCCGCATCTCGAGGAGGGCGGCGATGACCCGAACCGGTTCCACGCCGAAAAGGGCCGAGGACGGCGAGAAGTGTCGGCTCGATTCCGCACTGGAGGAAGGACTGGAGGAGACCTTTCCGGCCTCCGACCCCGTCAATGTTACCCAGCCGCCGCCCTCGAAAGAAGATCTGAAGGTTAAGCGCAAGGACTAGCGTTCCTGCCAGATCTGCGTTATTGCTAGGGTTAACAATAGGTTAACTGACATTTTCGATTCGGGCATAGGTAATGATTCATCACATTTTTTGAAGCCATTTTAGCGCTGATGGCTCTATAAGACCGGACGCACCGGTTCACCCTACGGTTCAGGACGGACAGGAATGTTCGGGGCTTCTCACCGCTTCCGGTGAAAAAATCTCAGGGGCATGCTGGGGGGCATATGAGCCGCAATTATTTCGGGACCGACGGAATCCGTGGCCGCGCCAACGGGCTGATCACGCCGGAGCTCGCGCTCAAGGTCGGCCAGGCCGCCGGCCTCGTGTTCCAGCGCGGCGATCATCGCCATCGCGTCGTCATCGGCAAGGACACCCGTCTGTCCGGCTACATGATCGAATACGCCATGGTCGCCGGCTTCACCTCGGTTGGGATGGATGTGCTGCTGGTCGGCCCGATGCCGACGCCCGCCGTTGCCATGCTGACCAAGTCGATGCGCGCCGATCTCGGCGTGATGATTTCGGCATCCCACAATTTGTTCGAGGACAACGGCATCAAGCTGTTCGGTCCGCAGGGGTTCAAACTGTCCGACGACGTCGAGAGACAGATCGAGCAGCTGCTCGACGAGCCGCTCGGCAAGAAGCTGGCGCAGAGCGCGAGCCTCGGCCGCGCCCGCCGCATCGACGGCGTCCATGACCGCTACATCGAGTTTGCCAAGCGCACGCTGCCGCGCGACCTCAGCCTCGATGGCTTGCGCGTGGTGGTTGATTGCGCCAACGGCGCCGCCTACAGGGTGGTGCCGGAAGCGCTGTGGGAACTGGGCGCCGACGTGATTTCCATCGGCGTCGAGCCGGACGGCTTCAATATCAACAAGGAATGCGGATCGACCTCGCCGGAGGCGCTGTGCAAGAAGGTGCGCGAGATGCGCGCCGATATCGGCATCGCGCTCGACGGCGACGCCGACCGGGTCATCCTGGTCGACGAGCGCGGCCATCTCGTCGATGGCGACCAGTTGCTGGCGGTGATCGCGCAAAGCTGGAAGGAAGACGGCCGGCTGGCGCGTCCCGGCATTGTCGCCACCGTGATGTCGAATCTCGGTCTCGAGCGTTTCCTGAAAGGCCAAGGCCTCGATCTCGTGCGCACGCCGGTTGGCGACCGCTACGTGCTCGAGCAGATGCTTTCCGGCGGCTACAATCTCGGCGGCGAGCAGTCCGGGCATATCATCCTGTCGGATTATGCGACCACCGGTGACGGCTTTGTCGCCGCACTGCAGGTGCTGGCCGTGGTGCAGAGGCTGCGCCGTCCGGTGTCGGAAGTCTGCCACCGCTTCGATCCGCTGCCGCAGATCCTGAAGAACGTGCGCTATCGCAGCGGCAAGCCGCTTGAGGACGCCGAGGTCAAGTCGGCCATCGTCGACGGCGAGAAGCGGCTCAACGGCCATGGCCGGCTCTTGGTCCGCTCGTCCGGCACTGAGCCCGTGATCCGGGTGATGGGCGAGGGCGATGACCGCATCCTGGTCGAGGAAGTGGTCGATCATATCGTCTCGGCGCTCGGCCACGCCGCGGCCGCGTGAGACGCGGCGCCAGCAAACTCCGTGTGATCGTATCGTCGGGCTGCTGATGGCCTGATCGATCATGGGCATCCGATTGCATCCCAGCTATTTTCCAATGACGGTGGTCGGCGCGATCGCGCTGGCGTAGGAAACCGGTGAGCCTCTCCAAGGAATCGTATCGGAATCCGTCCGTTGAACAAACCTGTCGCCATCTCCGAAGAAGCGTTGGCCGCGCCCGTCGCCGTGGCCGACGTGATGCCGTCGTCGCGCGTCAAGGCTGCGGGACCGGCGTACATCGTGCTTGCCGGCATCAGCTTCTCGCACTTCCTCAACGACACCATGCAGTCGCTGATCGCGTCGGTCTATCCGATCCTGAAGGAGAATTACGCGCTCGACTTCGCGCAGATCGGCCTGATCACGCTGGCGTTCCAGTTCACCGCCTCGCTGCTGCAGCCGGTGGTCGGTCATTTCACCGACAAGAAGGCGCAGCCGTTCTCGCTCGCGATCGGCATGACCTCGACCTTCTTCGGGCTGTTGCTGCTCAGCGCCGCGCACCAATATACCGTGATCCTGATTGCCGCCGCCCTGGTCGGCCTCGGCTCGGCGGTGTTTCACCCCGAGTCGGCGCGGATTGCGCGTCTCGCCTCGGGCGGACGTTACGGCTTCGCGCAATCGGTGTTTCAGCTCGGCGGCAGTTTCGGCACCTCGATGGGCCCGGTGCTGGCGGCGCTGATCGTCATTCCGTTCGGGCAGCCGAGCATTGGCTGGTTCTCGTCGATCGCGTTCCTTGCCATCATCATCCTGTGGCGGATCGGGCGGTGGTACAAGTCGCAGATCACAGGCCGAAGGGTTGTCGCCGCAGAACCGCATCCGGACGCTCCGGACTCGCGCCGGGTCAAGATCGCGCTTGCCGTGCTGGTCGCGCTGCTGTTCTCCAAGCAGCTCTACGTGTCGAGCCTGTCGAGCTATTACATCTTCTATCTGATCGACCGGTTCGGCGTTTCGACCCAGACCGCGCAGCTCTATCTGTTCGTGTTTCTCGCGTCCAATGCCGCCGGCGCGTTTTTCGGCGGACCGGTCGGCGACCGCTTCGGGCGCAAATACGTGATCTGGTTCTCGATCCTCGGTGCGCTGCCGTTCACGCTGGCGCTGCCTTATGCCGGCCTGTTCGCAAGCGCGGTGCTCACCGTGTTCATCGGGCTCATTCTCTCCTCGGCCACGTCATCGATCATCGTGTTCGCGCAGGAGCTGGTGCCGCACCGGTTCGGCATGATATCGGGCGTGTTCATCGGCGTCGCATTCGGCATCGGCGGGCTCGGCGCGGCCGTGCTCGGCAAGCTCGCCGATCACACCTCCATCGGTTTCGTCTATCAGGTTTGCGCGTTCCTGCCCGCGCTCGGATTGCTTGCGGTGCTGCTGCCGAAGATGCCGCGGCACGCGCGCTAATTCGGCTTTCTCAACACATTGTTAGCAATTGCCCTGCGCGACGCTGCGTGGTGCCCGCAGTATCGGAAAGCGGGAACTGTCAGAAAAAATCAACCTTAATAATTAGGGTTAAGTGGCGCTTAAGCATTTGGTGCCATCGTCCGTGCGTGGGTTTTTGAGATGTGAGGCTTTTTGTCTGCCTCACCGGCCAAAAGGGACGAAGCCAATGCGTAGCGTTAAGTCATTGATCGCCGCTGGAGCGGCAACCTTGTTGTCGACCGCGGCGTTTGCCGCAGACATGGCCATCGCGCCGCCGCCCGCGATGTATGCGCCCCCGCCGGCCGCCGATTTCGGCGGGTGGTATCTGCGCGGCGATATCGGGATGACCAACCAGCACATGAAGTCGCTGGACAATCCGGATCCCAACGCCGTGCTGTTCACCCAGGTCGGAATGGGCTTCGACAGCGGCATGCTGTTCGGTGGCGGCGTCGGCTATCAGTTCAACAACTGGTTCAGGGCGGACGTCACCGGTCAATGGCGCGGTCGCGCCAACTTCCATGGCTCGCAATTCACCGATGCCTTCGTCGGTTCGGCGTTGGTCGATAACTACACAGCCTCCAAATCGGAAGCGCTCTTCCTCGCCAACGCCTATGTCGATCTCGGCACCTGGTGGTGCGTGACCCCGTTCATCGGCGCCGGCGTCGGCGCCTCCTACAATCGCATTTCCAGTTTCCGCGATGACGGCTTCGGCAATACCTTTGGCGTCGCGCGGCCCTCCAGCGTGGTTTATGCGGCAGACGCCGGCAAATGGAACCTGGCCTGGGCGCTGCACACCGGCTTGGCCTACAAGGTCACGCCGAACGTCACGTTCGAGCTCGGCTACAGCTACGTGAACCTCGGCGATGCCACGACCGGCCTCAATTCGAACTTCGGTGGTGGCGCCACGCCGCAATTCCCCTGGACCATGAAGGACATCACCTCGCACGATCTCACGCTGGGCGTGCGCTGGAATCTGGACAGCCCGCAGCCGGTCTATGCGCCGCCGCTGATCCGCAAGGGTTGATCAAACCTCAACTCGTTCACGGTCGTTAAACGGCGCGGGCACCTCCCGCGCCGTTTCGCTTTGCGCCTCTTACGCGCGCGCATGCAAAGAAGCTTGCCGATCGTAACCTGCGACAACGATTGATTAAGGTTAACGGGCCATGATCGGCGTGAAACCAGAGTGTTCGATTGGAGCGTTGCGATGCGTAGACTTGTGCTGGCAGTGATGATGTTCGGAGCGGCGTCCGGCGCCCGCGCGGCCGACCTGCCCGATCTTCCGATTCTTCGCGGCGGCCTCACCGAGGGGCTCTCCGCCGCGAAAGTCAACTGGGACGGCTTCTACGTCGGCGGCCAGGCCGGCTACGGATCGTCCGACGAGAATTTCAACGGCTCGACCAGCACGATGGCCGCGGCGCTGCTTGCGAACACGCTGATCGAAAGCGCGATGCAAGTCTCGCAATGGAATCTCGCGCTGGGCAAGAACTCGTCACGCTCGTCTTCCTATGGCGGCTTCGCCGGATATAACTGGCAATGGGAGGACGTCGTCGTCGGCCTCGAGGCCAGCTATTTGCATGGAACGTTTGGCGGGATGGCCACGGGCACCGAGGCCCGTACCAGCACCGCGGTCCTGGCCGATAACTATTTCCACAGCGTCACCGCCACCTCGCAATCTGCGATCGCGATTTCCGACATGGCGACGTTTCGTGGCCGTGCAGGCTACGCTTACGGCTGCTTCCTGCCCTACATGTTCGGCGGGTTCGCCCTGGGAAATGCCAATATCACGCGCTCCGTTACGGTGACCGACGTCGCGTTTGCGAATGGCCTGCCGACCATTTCCTTCGCGCCGCTGACCTCGAACGAGGTCGTCCATAACCATCTGATCTATGGCTACTCCGGCGGCCTCGGCGTCGACGTCAATTTGATCGGCGGCTTGTTCATGCGTGCCGAATGGGAATATACCCGCTTCGCCGCGGCCGTGGACACCAGCATCAATACGGTGCGCGCCGGTCTGGGCTACAAGTTCTGACCGGGCCGCCGGCTCGCGCCGACCATTCGATCCTGTTGACAGACATGATTCCGGCTGTTGGTCTGTTGCCCGATCAAAGGGAGCGGGCCAATGAAAATCTACGGCGATCTCAAATCCGGCAATTGCCTGAAGGTGAAGTGGGTCAGCGACAAGCTTGCGCTGCCCTACACATGGGTCGATGTCGACATCATGAAGGGCGAGAGCCGCACGGCGGCCTTCATCAAGCTCAATCCCTGGGGACAGGTGCCCACGGTCGCGTTCGACGACGGCCGTACGCTGGCCCAGTCCAACGCCATCATCCGCCATCTCGCACGCGGCAGCGACCTCATTCCCGCCGATGCATTTGCGGCGGCGCAGATGGATGAATGGCTGTTCTGGGAGCAATACAGCCACGAACCTTATATTGCCAGCTGCCGCTTCCAGGTCGTCTATCTCGGCAAGTCCCCCTCCGACCTCGACCCCGAAAAGATCAAGCGTGGCTACGCGGCGCTGGCGCGGATGGAGCATCATCTTGCCGCGACCCGGTTTCTGGTCGGCGATGCCGTCTCGCTCGCCGATGTCGCCTTGCTCGCCTATACGCGCGTCGCGCATGAGGGCGGCTTTCACCTCGAGGGTTACGCGTCGCTGCGGCGCTGGATTGGCGAAGTGGAGCAATTCCTCGGCCTGCCGTCGGCGCGTTGAGCGATCGGGAGCCCCGCATGGCTGCAATGTCCATCACCATCCGCCGCGCTCGCCGCGATGATCTGGCCGCCATCGTGGCGATGCTCGCGGACGATCCGCTCGGCGCCGCGCGCGAGCGGCTCGAGGATCCCTTGCCGGCGCCCTATTTCGCCGCGTTCGATGCGCTCGACCGAGATTCGAACATCCACCTCGTGGTCGCCGACGAGCAGGGGGTCGTCGTCGGCTGTCTGCAGCTCTGCATCCTGCCGGGCTTGAGCTCGCAGGGCGCCTGCCGCGCGTTGATCGAGGACGTGCGCGTTGCCGCGCAGCGTCGCAGCCGCGGCATCGGCGAGCGGCTCGTGCAATGGGCGGTTTCGGAAGCGCGCGGCAAAGGCTGCAAGCTGGTCGAACTCCTCACCCATCACACCCGCGTCGATGCGCAGCGATTTTATGAGCGGCTCGGATTTCAGCGCAGTCATGTCGGCATGACCATGCGATTCTAGCCTGGGCGCACGCATGCGCGGGACGACGATAGTGCAGGGAGATCAGCGATGCCGGCCATCAATCCTCTCACCGCAATCGCGGTCGTGTTTGCGACTGCGGCGACCGATGCCGTTTACGTGATGTTTACCTCCGCGGTGGTGGCGCGCAAGCGTGTGCCGGCCGCGACCTGGAGCAGCATCTGGTACCTGCTCTCGTCCTTCGCGGTGATCAGCTACACCGAAAACTGGGTCTATGTGGGCTTTGCCGCCGTGGGCTCGTGGATCGGCGCCTTTGCGTCGATGACATTCCTGCATCGGCCGCCGGGCGGCTCGCCGGTTGGCGCCGCGCCGGAATAGATCATCCGCCGTCACTCGCGCGTGAGACCAATTGGCTTTCCGGCGAAGCTTCTTGACGATTTTGCGCGATTCCCGTATTGACCGCGGCGGGACACCTCCCCCCAACGGGAGGCTTGCTATCTGGAAGGATAGAGCATGACTGCAGCGAAGCCCGCTTTGCGGCCGACTATGCCGCACTTCTCCTCCGGCCCCTGTGCCAAGCGCCCCGGCTGGAGCCCCCAAAATCTCAAGGACGCAGCCCTTGGCCGCTCGCATCGCGCGAAGATCGGCAAAGCCAAGCTCAAGCTCGCGATCGATCTGACGCGCGAGGTGCTTGAAGTACCGGCCGATTACAAGATCGGCATCGTGCCGGCCTCCGACACCGGCGCGGTCGAAATGGCGCTGTGGTCGCTGCTCGGTGCGCGCCCCGTCACCACGCTCGCCTGGGAATCCTTCGGCGAGGGCTGGGTCGGCGACATAGTCAAGGAATTGAAGCTCAAGGACGTCACCAGGCTGCACGCGGCTTACGGTGAAATCCCGGATCTCGGCAAGGTCGATCCCGCAACCGACGTCGTGTTCACCTGGAACGGCACCACCTCGGGTGTGCGTGTCCCCAACGCCGACTGGATCAGCGCGACACGCGAAGGCCTCACCATCTGCGACGCGACCTCGGCGGCGTTCGCGCAAGCACTGGATTGGGCCAAGCTCGACGTCGTGACCTTCTCCTGGCAAAAGGCGCTCGGCGGCGAGGCCGCGCATGGCATGCTGGTGCTGTCGCCGCGCGCGGTCGAACGGCTCGAGACCTACAAGCCCGCCTGGCCGCTGCCAAAAATCTTCCGCCTGACCAAGGGCGGCAAGCTCAACGCCGGCATCTTCGAGGGCGAGACCATCAACACGCCGTCGATGCTGTGCGTCGAGGATTATCTCGACGCACTGAACTGGGCCAAGTCCGTCGGCGGTTTGCAGGCGCTGATCGCGCGCGCCGACGCCAACACCAAGGTGCTGGCCGATTGGAAGGCGAAGACGCCGTGGATCGATTTCCTGGCCAAGGATCCGGCGATCCGCTCCAACACCTCGGTGTGCATGAAGGTGATCGATGCCGCGATCACCTCGCTACCTGCGGATGCGCAGGCCGACTTCGCCAAGAAGCTGGTCGCGCTGGTCGAGAAGGAGGGCGCCGGCTTCGATTTCGCGCATTATCGCGATGCGCCGGCAGGTTTGCGGATCTGGTGCGGCGCCACCGTGGAGGCCGGGGATGTCGCGCTGCTGACGCAGTGGATCGACTGGGCGTTCACGGAAGCCAAGGCCGCTCTGCCGAAGGCGGCGTGAAGTTTCTTGCTTAACCTCTCCCCGTTCTTACGCGGAGAGGTCGGATCGCGCAGCGATCCGGGTGAGGGGCTCTTTTGCACCGCGCTTGGAGCTGCCCATCACCCCAGCCCTCTCCCCGTAAGAACGGGGAGAGGGAGAAGAGATTGCTCGAAAGTTTCACCTCTCGGTTCTCAACGGCTTTCTGTCCTCCGCAATCGGAGGCAAAGGAATATCCCAATGGCAAAACCCAAAGTTCTCATTTCCGACGCGCTGTCTCCTGCCGCCGTGCAGATTTTCAAGGATCGCGGCATCGAGGTCGATTTCCAGCCCAACCTCGGCAAGGACAAGGACAAGCTCGCCGAGATCATCGGCGACTATGACGGGCTGGCGATCCGCTCCGCCACCAAGGCGACCGCCAAGATCATCGAGAAGGCCACGCGGCTGAAGGTGATCGGCCGCGCCGGCATCGGCGTCGACAATGTCGAGATTCCCGCGGCCACCGCCAAGGGCATCATCGTGATGAACACGCCGTTCGGCAATTCGATCACGACCGCCGAGCACGCCATCACCCTGATGCTGGCCCTGGCGCGCGAAATCCCGCAGGCCGACGCCTCGACCCAGGCCGGCAAGTGGGAAAAGAACCGCTTCATGGGCGTCGAGATCACCGGCAAGACGCTCGGCGTGATCGGCTGCGGCAATATCGGATCGATCGCCGCCGATCGCGCGCTCGGCCTGCGCATGAAGGTGATCGCTTACGATCCGTTCCTGTCGCCGGAGCGCGCCAAGGACATCGGCGTCGAGAAGGTCGATCTCGACGACTTGTTCAAGCGCGCCGACTTCATCACCTTGCACACGCCGCTCACCGAGAAGACCAGGAACATCATCGACGCCGCGGCGCTCGCCAGGATGAAGACGGGAGTGCGCATCATCAACTGCGCGCGCGGCGGCCTGGTCGACGAGCAGGCGCTGGTCGATGCCCTCAATTCCAAGCAGGTCGCGGGCGCGGCCTTCGACGTCTTCGTCGAGGAGCCGGCCACCAAGAACGTGCTTTTCGGCCATCCCAACGTGATCTGCACCCCGCATCTCGGTGCCTCCACCACGGAAGCGCAGGAGAATGTCGCGCTGCAGGTCGCCGAACAGATGTCGGACTATCTCTTGAATGGCGCGATCTCGAACGCGGTCAACTTCCCCTCGATCACCGCGGAGGAGGCGCCGAAGCTGCGGCCGTTTATCGAGTTGGCCGAAAAGCTCGGCTCGTTCGCGGGTCAGCTCACCGAAACCGGCATTGCCAAGGTCCAGATCACCTATGAGGGCCACGTCGCCGAAATGAAGATCAAGGCGCTGACTTCCGCGGTGCTGACCGGCCTGTTACGGCCGATGCTCGGCGAGGTGAACGTCGTCTCGGCCCCGGTCGTCGCCAAGGAGCGCGGCATGGTGGTCGAGGAGGTGACGCGCGCCGCGCAGAGCGACTATGAAAGCCTGATCACGGTGGCCGTGACGACGGAACGGCAGGAGCGCTCGGTCTCCGGTACTGTCTATCACGACGGCAAGCCGCGGCTGGTCGACATCAAGGGCATCCGGGTCGATGCCGAATTCGGCAAGTCGATGATCTATGTCACCAACGAGGACAAGCCCGGCTTCATCGGCCGGTTCGCAAGCCTGCTCGGCGATGCCAAGCTCAACATCGCAACCTTCCATCTCGGTCGCGTCAAGCAGGGCGGCGATGCGATCGCGCTGGTCGAGGTCGACGGCGCGGTGCCGGCCGAGGTGCTCGCCAAGGTGCAGGCGTTGCCGCAGGTCAAGCAGGCCAAGGCGCTGGTGTTCTAGAACTTGCCTGCTACTTCACCCTCCAGGGGAGGGTAAGTTAACTATGTCACCGGTTGCTCAATATTTCCTGCCATCTGTGAGGCCGCCCCGACTTCGCCGCAGCGAATCCTTAAGCGATCCGTCGAACCAATACCTCGCTTGCAGCGTCTAACGACAAGCGATGATGCGACCTGACGTATCTGGCCGGATTGGACCGGCCGGGATGGTGCGCACGCGTTCTGGATTCGAGGGAGGAAATGTCATGCGAATGATTGCGAACAGTCTGGTCACGACCGGCCTTGTCCTGGTGACGGGATTTGCCGCCTCCCTGGTGCGGGCGGCCGATCTGGATGCGACGTCGGCGGTCGATGCCGTCACCGTCTATCCCGATGGCGCCAGCGTCACACGCATTATCGCGCTCGACCTGCCGTCCGGCGACAACACGCTGGTGGCGAGGGATTTTCCGCTGACCTTGGATCCGTCCTCGCTGCGGGTCGAAGGCGAAGCGGGTGCAACGCTGACCATCGGTGCCATCGACCCGCGGCCGCCGCGCGCGGCGCCGCCGGTCAACCTGCCGGAGCTCGACAAGCGTATCGAACTGCTCAAGGACGAACGGGCCAATCTGCAAGGCACCATCGCTGCGGCCACCGCACGCCGCAAATTCGCCGAGCGCTTCGCGCAAGCCTCGCCCGCTGGACTGGGCGAGAAAGGCGAGGCGCGTCCGCTCGCCGAATGGCGTGCCGCTTTCGCCGCGGTTGAAGAGGAAGTTGCGACCGCGGATACGGCGATCCGCGACGCCGAGCGCATGCAGCGTAACATCGATCGCGAGATCGCGCGGCTGGAGCAGGACAAGGCGACCAAGCCGCCGAGCCGACTCGAGGTGCGCATCGATCTCGCCGCCGCCGCCGCGACCAAGGCGACGCTGCGGGTGACCTATACCGTGCGCAATGCGCGCTGGGCGCCGCTCTACGATGCGCGGCTTGACACCGGCAGCAAGGACCGCAAGCCCGCGCTCGAACTGGTGCGCCGCGCCGAGATCACGCAAAGCACGGGAGAAGACTGGTCGAATGTCGCGCTCGCGGTCTCGACCGTTCGCACCGCGCGCGGCGGCAGCGCGCCAGATCTCAAGTCGCTGGTCGTGCAATATCCCCCGGCGCCACGGCAGTCCGCAGCCGTGGGCGGTGTTGCGGATAAGGATAACATGCAATTCCGCGCGATACCGGCTCCGGCACCGGTCTCGGAACCTGCGTTCGAGGAAGCGCGCAAGAAAGTGGCCGACGAGCAGCAGGCCGTGGCTGAAATCGGCGGCTTCCAGGTGACGTTCAAGATCCCGGGCCGCGTCAGCATCAGTGCCAATGAAGGCGCCAAGAGCCTGCGCGTCTCCACTGCGACGATTGCGCCGGACCTCGCGATCCGATCCGCGCCGGTGCTGGATCCGACCGCATTCCTCGAGGCGAGCTTCAAGCAGAACGAAGACGCGCCGCTGTTGCCCGGTCGGGTCTCGATCTATCGCGACGGCATGTTCGTCGGGCGCGGCGCAATGGCCGCTGCCAGCAAGGATGAGACGGTGCGGCTCGGTTTCGGCGCCGACGACAAGGTCAAGATCGAGCGCACCGTGCTCAAGCGCAACGAGGGCTCGGCAGGCCTGATCGTGACGACGTCGAAGACCGACGAGCGTTCGTTCAAGACCAGCGTGCGCAATGGCCATGATTTCGCAATCAAGGTCGCGATCGAGGACCAGCTGCCGGTCAGCGAAAACGAGGAGATCCAGGTCGAGATGCTGCCGTCGACCACGCCGCCGACCGCGACCAATCTGCGCGACAAGCGCGGCGTGCTGGAATGGGCCTTCGAGGCGAAGCCGGGCGAAGTCAGGGACATCGCGTTTGCCTGGCGCGTGCGCTGGCCCAAGGACAAAGGCGTCGTGATGATGCCCGCCGGGTGAGGGCGAGGACGGAAGGGGATGGGCCTCACCTCAGGCGGTGAGCCAACGCGCGACGTCATCCGATTTGGGCAGACCGCCGGCATGGACCACCTTGCCGTCGATGACGATCCCCGGGGTGGAAACGATGCCGTAGCCGGCTATGGCCGCATAGTCAGTCACCTTGTCGATGGTGACGGGGATACCGAGTCTATCGGCTTGGGTCTGGACCATTTCCGCCGTCGCGACACAGCGTTTGCAGCCGGAGCCGAGGACTTTGACATCTTTCATGGGTCTTCTCCGTGCCTCTATTGGAACAATGCATTGAACAGGAAACCGACCGCGAGGATGCCGGTTCCGACGACACCAATGAACACTGCGATCAGCCGGAGCGTAAGCACCCTGCGCAGGATGATCATTTCGGGAAGTGACAGCGCGATCACCGACATCATGAACGCCAGGACGGTTCCGAGCGCCGCACCCTTGGCAATGAGAGCTTCAACCACGGGAATGATGCCGGCAGCGTTCGAGTACATCGGAATGCCGATCAGCACCGCGGCCGGAACTGACCACCAGGCGCCGCGACCCATGATCGAAGCCAGCAGATCTGAAGGCACGTAGCCGTGGATGAAGGCCCCGGCTGCAATGCCGGCGATGATCCAGGGCCAGACTTTTCCAACTATTTCCTTCACGGCCTCGATTCCCGCTTTGATGCGATCGATGGCGGTGAGCTGTTCCCGCGGCAGGTCGATGGTGCCGGAGCGGATATTGCGAACCCAGTCCTCGAGCCAATGTTCGAGATGCAGTCGGCCGATGATCCAGCCGGAGACGATGGCCACGGCAAGGCCAAAAAACAGATAGGTGAGCGCTACTTTCCAGCCCACGAGTCCGAACAGAAGCCCCAACGCCACCTCGTTCACCATCGGTGCGGAGATCAGGAACGAGAAGGTGACGCCAAGCGGCACGCCCGCGCTCACGAAGCCGATGAACAGCGGCACCGCGGAGCAGGAGCAAAAGGGCGTGACGACGCCGAGTGACGCAGCCAGCACGTTGCCAACACCCTCGCGCTTTCCGGCAAGAAGTGCCCTGGTCTTCTCCGGCGAGAAGAAGCTGCGTACGACGCCCATGCCGAACACCACCAGGGTGAGCAGCATCAGAACTTTCGGTGTGTCGTAGGCAAAGAAGCTGACGGCCTCGCCGAGATGGCTCTGGGAATCCACACCCGTCGATGTGACGACCCAATTCGAGAAAGGAACGAGTTGGCCATAGATGACGACCCAAATCGTCAGGGCGGCGACCGTTCCTCCGATCCATTTTGCGGTCAAGAGGCGGGCACCCGGCGCCTGTTCGGTGATGGAGTCGAGGCTCATCAGCATGCCATCCACTACGAGAAACTGCTCAACTCACGCGGCGCCGCGCGCGATCCAGCTGTCGCCGAGCTTGACGTATTTGTGCTTGACGGCCGCCCACGCCACGCGAAAGGCAATCCTTTCGCGTTCCGCGGGGCCGCGGTCGGCATATTCCGTCCAGGCGTTGTTGAACGCAGCCAGATAGATCTCCTGCGCGTGCGGCGGCAGATGCGTCCTGACCGGTGGGGGCAATTCGTCGGTTGATGCGTACGGCAAGCGCGTTTCTCCTTGCGGTTCGCTCTGGTATCCGTGCAGGCAAGCACGTCTCGCCGCACGGTCAATTGATCCAGAGCAATCCGCAAGACAGCGGCTTGAGGCGCAGCTGTCTCAATGGCGGGGCAAGCGCCGGCCGGCGCGAACGCGGGCGCCGCTAGCTGTTCGGCCCGCGGTCCATGCTGACGGGTTGCCAGCGCTTGAGCTGTGTGGTCTGCAGCACCGAGGGGTTGACGCAGCTCACCGGCCACAGGCCCTGCAGCACCAGTGACAATTCGTAGCCGACACGGCGCTTGCGCGCCTCGTCGAAACGGGCCGAGGCCGAGGCGACGTGGGCGGTCAGGGTCACGTTCTCCATGCGCAGCAGCGGATTGTTGTGCGAGGCCGGTTCCTTCTCGAGCACGTCGAGGGCGGCATGCGCGATCCAGCCGTCCTGCAGCGCCTTGATCAGCGCCTCCTCGTCGACGGTTGCGCCGCGCCCGGTATTGATGAAGATCGCGTTCTTCTTCATCTGCCGGAAATGCTTTTCGCCGAGCATGTGGTGCACCTCGGGGCGCGCCGGCGCATGCATCGACACGAAGTCCGACTGCGACAGCACTTCGGACAGCGTCGCCGGCAATACGCCGTGATCGGAGATCAGCGTTTCCTGGATGAAGGGATCATAGGCCATCAGGCGCAGGCCGAACGGCGCGGCGCGCTTGGCCACCGCGCGCGCCACCCGCCCGAAGGAAATGAAGCCGAGCGTCTGGCCCATCAGGCGCGGGATCTTGAGCAGGGCCGGGCGGCCCTCGGCCCAGCGGCCTTCGCGCACCATCTTGTCCTGCTCAACCAGCCGGCGAAAGCCCGCGAGCAGCAGCATCATGGCGTGATCGGCCACCTCCTCGATGAAGGTGTCGGGAACGTTGGTGACGGGAATGCCGCGCGCGGTGGCCGCCTTGACGTCGACGCTGTCGACGCCGACGCTGCCGAGCGTGATGACCTTGCAGTTTTCCAGCGCGTCGATGACGGTCTTGGTGATCCGCATGCCCTTGGCGTAGATCGCATCGGCGTTGCGGGCGGCAGCGATGAACTCCGCCTCATTGGCCGGCGCCTCGATGATCTCGGCGTCGATCGGGTCGAGCGCCTCCCGTTCGTAATCGTAGCCGCCGCCGGCGACCGTGAAACTTGCGCCCTTCGGCGTCATCACCCTGAATTTCGGCATGTCCTGCTCCCGATTTGAACGTCGGTGTTGGTTGTGGTTTGACCTGTTGCCTACCGACGGTTTTCCGTTGTGTTTTCATCGGGTTCCAGAGTAGGAACCCGTAACGAGGCGCTCATCGTCTGAAACTATATCGTCCGCCGCATCATCAGGCGAATCCAGTCCGCGGCCGGCGCGCTGGGGGCGCTGCACCGCGTCCCGGACACGAATCCTACATCCCCGCCGAGGCCCGCCGCGAGGCGATGATCACGCCTGCGAGCACCAGCGCATAGCCGACCAGATGGAACAGCCGCGGCTCCTCGCCGAGCAGCACGATCGCCATCACCGAGCCGAACACCGGCACCAAATGAAGGAACGGCGCGGCGCGGTTGGGTCCGATCAGGGCGATGCCGCGGTTGAAGAACAGGTAGGCCAGCGTCGAGGCAAAGATCACGACATAGAGCAGCGTCGCAATCGTCAGTGCATCGGGCTTGAGCCTGAGGCCGGTCGCGTATTCCCAGATCGCGAACGGCAGCAACAGCACCGCGCCGCAGCCGGTGGTGAAGCAGATCAAAGACAATTGATGCGTCATCGGCCGCCGCGTCACCAGCGCCGAATACAGGCCGAAAGACATCAGCGAACCCGCAAACATCATGTCACCCTTGTTGGGGCGGATGCCGGCCAGTGCCGCGAGGTCGCCGCGCAGGATGATGGTCAGCACGCCGATCAGCGAGATGACGATGCCGGCGAGCTGCCCCCTGGTCAGGCGGGTGCCGAACAACACCAGCGACCATAGCGCGACGAACAGCGGTCCCGCCGACTGGATCAGGAGCGCGTTGAGCGCCTCTGTGTACTGCAGGGCCCAGTAGGACACCGCATTGTTGAAGGCAAAGCCGGTCGCCGACAACAGCAGCATCAAGGGCAGGCTGCCGCGCAAGGCCGGCCAGTCGCGCCTCAAATGCGGCCACGCGAACGGCAACAGGATCAGGAAGACGCCGATCCACCTGATGCAGGACAGCGTCAACGGCGGCACATATCCGGCGACATAGCGCGCCAGCACGATGTTGCCGGCCCAGAACAGCGAGGTCAGGCTCAACAGCAGATAAGGCTGGTTGTTAAGCCAGCGCAGCGGGGAATGGTGCGGGGGTTCGGCGGACAATGCGCTGCTTATTTGTGCCAAATTACCGGCCACGACAAGCGCGCGAGGCGGATTGGTGCCATGCACGACGATTTGGAAATGATCGCGCCACCGGGTTTCGCCTTCGGCAAGTCCGGCGATTTTCCCGCAAGCCGGTTGCGGCATCAGCGGTAGCGGATCGAGGAGTCGACAGGTTGATCCGCTGTATTTCGGCCGGGCAGTGTCTCCGGTTGGCCCCGACTGCTCATGAATGGCATCTTGAGCATGCCGCCGAGTGATTGCTTGTCTGCTCCGTCGAAGCCGTCAAGACCATAGCGCAGCTCAGCAAAGCGCGGTCCGGAATTGTAGGTGCGGCCAAGACGATCCCAGACCGACAGCAAATTCGAATAGTTGCTGTCGGTTTCGGGCTGATGGCGCGAATGATGCACCTTATGCATGTTCGGGGTGACGAAGAGGAGGCGCAGCCACCCGTCAAGCCGCTCGGGCAGTCGGATGTTGGCGTGCTCGACTTGGGCGTTCAGGGCAGAGAGCGTGAGGTAGCCTACCAACACCCATGGCGGCGTGCCGAAGGCGAACACGCCGGCGACGTGCCAGCCCACGCGCCACAATGTTTCACCCGGATGTTCACGAAACGCGGTCGTGACGTCCACGAACCGGTCGGAATGGTGCATGCGATGAAACCGCCAAAAATTCATGATGGCTGACTCTCTTCACTTTACAAAACGAATGTTCGTTCTTTATTATCAAGGCGCCGCGACCGTCAAGTTGTCTGTTGCGGACCGGTGGCGGCGTGCCCGCTTGATCTGGCGTGCCCTTAGGCCCGCCGGTGGGACGGCGTTGTTCCATGACCCGAAAGGACGGCGTATGCCGAAAGTGAAGCCCGAAACCTTGGCGGCGAGGCGCGACGAGATCCTGGTGGCGGCAGAGAGATGCTTTGCGCGCCAGGGCTTTCATCAAACGACGGTTCAGGACGTCATCAAGGAATCTGGGCTGAGTGCGGGCTGCATCTACTCTCATTTTGCCAGCAAGGAGGAGCTGATCCAGGCGATCGGAGAGCGACGCCACGCGCGCGATAGCGCGCTGCTTGCGCTCGACGATCTGAATCAGGACCCGCTGGAAAGCCTGCGCGCGATCGCACGCGCCTTCCTGGGCGACTTGCAGAAGGAGCAGGGGCTGCGCTCGCGCCGGGTAGCTTTGCAGCTCTGGGCGGAGGCGCTACGCGATGATGTCATCCGTGAACAGGTGACGAATGGAATACGAAAGCCGATTGCCCTCATCATGGAGTTGTTGCGGCGCGGTCAACGCCTTGGCGTGATTGAGAGCACCGCAAATCCGCGCACGATCGCGCGCGCGATGCTGTCGATGTTCCAAGGCTTCGTCCTGCAACGCCTGTGGGGAGAACCGTTTTCGACGGCAGAGGCGATGAATGCGTTTGACATGCTGCTTGCTGGCATTGCGGCGAAATCGCGGTCGGCTCGCGCCCCGCAGGCATCCATTAGCCGCTGAATGAAGCATGCATTTCGGCAACGGAGGACAAGCAGATGCTTCAGATGGGCCTTGATCATCTTCTCGGCGGCATCGGGGCCGGTCTGGCAGGAGGGTTCACGTCGGGACTGCTCGGCGTCAGTCCCGGCGGAGGACTGGTGGTGTTTTCCGTCCTGTTGCTTGGCGCCGAACAGCACGTCGCCCAGGGAATTTCGCTGGTCGCTCAGATTCCGCCGACCAGCGTTTCCGGGATAAAGCGCTATTGGGAGAAGGGCAACCGCAGCCCGCTACGCTGGCTCGTCCTGTTGACGATGGGCTTTCTCGCTGGCGGTATTGCCGGCGCACTTGCCGCTGGCATCGTCTCCAGTACGGTCTTGCAATGGGCCTATGTAAGCTATCTTGTCGTTCTCGATGCATTACTGATCATGCGCGGAGGAAAAGCCGAAGCGGAACGAGAAGACGCCGTCACGCACGACCCGCACTGGGCGGCATTGCTCACCGTCGGATCATTCGCCGGACTGTCGTCGGGCTTTTTGGGCATCGGCGGCGGACTTGCAACTGTGGTTGGACTTAGCGCTGTGCTGGGAGTCCCGCAGCACCAGGCGCAAATGATCAGCCTCGTTCTATCGCTCGTCCCGACAACGATTCCACCGGCGTGGATCTATTGGAACAACGGTTGGATGGCCTCATGGCCGACGCTTGCCGGCGTCATTTTCGGACTCGTGGTCGGCACAGATATTGGCGCTCGGGCAGCCAACAAGATCGATCGCTCGGCGCTTCACGTCACGATGATCTTCCTCGTTTCCTTGATGGCGATCTACATGGCGTTCAAGGCGCTGTGAACGACGAGTTCGCAACTCACATTGTGGAGCGAGGCGACCTTGCCCCAGGGTCGCCCACGTGGGCCTATCGATAGATTCCGCAGGTCAGGGTCCCGGCGTTTGCCGAGACGACGCTGCTGTGAGATACAGATCGTCCGAACGCCAGCTTTATTTCTGCGGTCCGGACAGCGCGATGTCGCGCTCGGCGCGGAACACGTTGCTGTAGAGATTGGCAATCCACTGCCGGCCACTGGAGGTCACGTTGAGATAGCGGATCGCGGTTTGCACATGCGGCGCCACGCTGTTCCAGTAGAATTGCGGATAGAGATTGACGAGGTCCGCAGGCGACGAGTAGCCGAACTGGCGGTTCAAGCCGGACTCCTCGAACTCATGATAAAGCGCATTGGCCTTGCGGATATAGTTGGGGTCGCCGAGCTGACCGATCAGGTCGGCGGCGCGCAGCAGGGCTGCTTCCTCGTCGCATTCCTCGCCGTCGCTGGGGATGATGGAGGGAAATCGCGTGCCCTCGATGGCGCGCGCGATGCGCTGATTGTCCAGGAGCGCGACGCCGTCGATCCGTTCCATCACGAACATCTTGGAACGGTCGACGTGATAGGGCAAAAGGGCGGCATCCGACGAGCCGCGCGGCAGCGTGACCTTGCGGCCGGAGGGATCGACGACATAGCCGTCCTCGTCGTCCGCCCGAAAGACGCCGCGCACATAGCCGATGTCGTGGGTCAGGCAGGCGATCATCACATGCGCGTAGTCCTCGGCCGGCATGTGGGTGTGCAGCGCGCGCCCGCGCAGGATGTCGTGTCCCGCCAGCGTCACCAGCATGGTGTGCTCGGCATTGTGATAGAGCGCGTCGCTGTTGCCGATGCATTCGATGGCGATGCGGGCGATCGAGGGCACCATCTCCACGAGCTGCGCCTGCGACGAGCCGAACCTGCGGCGCATGTAGTTCGCGATGAATTTACCGAGCGCGTCGGCCGCAAGCTCCGGAACGGTTATCATCGTCACTGCCCCCGAACACCGCAAGCAGCATATCATGAAAGCCTGGCTTGCCGTAATGACATAATCTTTGCGGCGAACCGACGGTGGAGGCAGGGGTAGCTGTTGACGGCGGCAAGTTCGGGATCGGCTAGCCCGCGCCGCCGCGAGCTTTCCGCGCGGCGACATAGACGCCGGTCAGGACCAGCGCAAAGCCGATGACATGGAACGGCTGCGGGCGCTCGCCGAGAAAGGCGATCGCCATCACCGAACCGAATACCGGCACCACATGAAAGAACGGTGCGGCGCGGTTGGCCCCGATCAGCTGCACACCGCGATTGAAGCACAGATAGGCGAGCGTCGAGGGGAATACCGCGACATAGAACAGGCTCAGCAGGTTTGCCGTATCGAGCGCCATGACCGGCCGCGTGGACAATTCCCACACCCAGAGTGGAACCAGGCAGGCCGCACCGCAGCCGAAGGTGAAACCGACGAAGGACAGGCTGTGAATGGCGGGGCGCTTCAACGACAGCACGGAATAAAACCCGAAAATAACCAGTGCGACGACGAAGATGATGTCGCCCCGGTTGAACTGGATGGTTGCGAGCGCGGTGAGATCGCCATGCAGCAGGATGACCAGCACGCCCGCGAGCGACAGGGCGATGCCGCAGGCCTGGGCCAGCGTCAGCCGGATCCCGAGCAGGATCAGCGACCACACGGCAACGAACAACGGTGTGGCCGATTGCAGCAGCAGTGTGTTGAGCGCCTGGGTGTGTTCGAGCGCCCAATACTGCATCGTGTTGAAGGCGCCGATGCCGGTGACGGAGAGAGCGACCATGACGCCGAGCTTGGCGCGGATCGCGGGCCAGTCGCGCACCAGATGTTTCCGGGCGGCCGGCAGGATGATGAGAAACGCGAACCCCCAGCGCAGGAACGACAGGGTGACCGGCGGGATGTGTCCGGCCGCGAGGCGGCCGACGACGGCATTGCCGGCCCAGCACAGCGCGGTGATGCTGAGCAGCAGATAGGGTTGATCGGCGATCCAGGTGCCGGCCGAAGCCGTGCGCGTGGTCTGGTCGGAGGCGGACATGTCGTGGCCCAGTTCATGGCGCCGCGGCCCGGCCCAGCACCCCGCCAGCTCGAAAGACTGACCCGGCTCGCTCACAGACACGGATTCTCGGTGACGATCAATGGGCGAGATGCATCGCGACCATGCGTCAGCGCACGCCGGCCGCGCCGAGACGGATGAAACCGGCGCGTGCGGCGGGACAGCGGGTCCTAACGGGCGCCGTTGTTCCGGCTCTTCTGACGCTTGACCATCTGCTCGGCGAGCTGGACCAGCATGCGCCTGGTCGGCAGATCCCGGAGGTCCCGGAACGCCCGCAGCAGCCGCAGATCGAGCAGCGACTCCAGGGGCGCAAACTCCTGCACCGGTGCCAGCCTGGCTCCGCTGACGTCGTGACGCAGCAGATCAATCGGGAGTTCGAGCGCCTCGGCGACCTCGGTGAGACGGGAAGCATCGACGCGGTCCGGTCCAGCGCCGTCTTCGCCGCTTGGCTTGATTGCGGCGCCGAGCACCTCCGCAAGGTCGCTCTGCGACAGCCCGATGGCAAGCCATCGCGCCTTCACCAGCAGGTCGATCTGCCCGTCAGATGCGTGGTCGCTCATCGATTGGTTCCGTCGGCGCGCGTGGGGAAGATCGGCACCACCTTCGGGCGCGATACTTTCTTGAAGCCGGCGAACAAATTCACCAGCGGCTCGGCATCATCCTTGTAGGCGCTCTGCAGATCCTTCGGGTGAATGAACTCATCGCCGAACCAGGGATATTTACGTCCATCGAAGGACTGCACGATCCAATCGATGATCTGCTTGACCCTGCGTATCTTCTTGGCGTCCGGATGATAGGCCAACCAGATATCGAGCGCGAATTGAACGCCGATGTCGAGCGGGATCAGCGGGTCGCCGAGCGCGGGGACATAGGTCGGCAGCCAGCCGATGCCGGCGCCCTTGGCGATCGACCAGAGGTGGGCGGTCGAGACGTTGTTGCGCATCGCGACGAAGCCGACCTGCTCGCGCCCGGCATATTTGTCGTACATCTCCTTGCCCCGGGTTTGCTCGGCATCCTGAATGACGACCCGATGATTCTGACGGATGTCGTCCGCGCTCTTGGGCATGCCGTAGACTTCGACGTAGGCCGGGCTGACGAACGGCATGACGTGAAGCCGTCCGATCTTGAGGCGCTTGAGATCCGGCTTGTCGGGAAGTTCCAGCTGCACTGCGACATCGGCTTCGAGCCGGAGCACATCGGCCGAACGCATTTCGCATTTCAGATCGACCAGCAGGCCCGGATAGGCGCGCTGAAATTCGACCAGTCGCGGCGCCAGCCAGAAGGTGCCGAGCCCTTCGGTGACGGCGATCCGCACCTCGCCGCTCAGCGCCGGCGTGGCCTGGTTCAGCGCGCGGTCCAGGCCGATGGAAGCGTCTTCCATTCGCTTGGCAGCTTCGAGGACTTGAAGACCTTCGCGCGTCAGCCTGATGCCGTCGACGTGGCGCGTCATGAGTGTGGTTTTGTAGGCACGCTCCAGCATCGAGATGCGCTTGGAGAGAAAGTTCGCGGACATGTTCAATTGCTCGGCGGCGGCACGAAAACTGCCGATCCGCGCTACTTCCAGGAAGATGCGGACGAGATCCCAGTTCGCCATTCGTCCCGGCGTGTGCGCACCGGGGTGCGCACCCCTGCGCTCAGGTGAGTGCATACAAACACCTCCTTGGTTCTCTTATTATTCATTGCAGAAATGAGACCGCTCCACAACCAAGAGACGCCCCTATGACAGCGCTCGACCTCAGTCTAATCCGAAAGACCGCCGGCGGAGCACCGCAAGGTCGGTCCGCCATCTACTCCCTCGACCGCATGACCGCGCTGCAACTCGCAAGACGCACGGTGATCTTTACCGTCGACGCGACGGGTATCGCGTCCCTGATCGATGCTGCGCGACAGGATATCCCCGGTCTGACCACGAACGAGATGTTTCAGACGGTCGCAAGCCATAATCCGGATACGTTCTGGGCGATTGCGAGGCGCGACCGCTATAATATCGCAGCGCCGAAGGGCGAGGCCTTTCTTGCCGTGCTTCCATTGACCCATGAAGGCACGCGCCGGCTGATCGACGGACGGCTCAACACCAAGAAACCGGAGCTGCAGTATATCGCGCGGCAGTCGGAGCGCCCCGCCGGTATTTACGTCTGGGCGATCCATGCCAAGGGCAGCATGGCTGCCGGTATTCCGCTGGTCCTGCAAAAGTTTTCGGCACCGCTCTATCGCGGCGTCAGCATCTATTCGCGCCCGGTGACCAAGGAAGGTCTTCGGGTGCTGGAACCGCTCGGCTTTTCGGCGGGCGCGCATTACGACGGGCTGTACACCCCCAATCTGCAGATGCTCGACCGTTCCGGCGATTTGCCACCCGTTAAGAATGTTGCGAAAGATCCGGTCACCGTGGAGGTCGTTCGATCGATGGACGAGATGGCCCGCGTCATCGCGATCCGCGGCGCGATCTATATGGGCGAGCAACGCTGCCCGTTCGAGGAGGAGTTCGACGGCAACGATTTTTCCGCCACCCATCTGATCTGCCACAAGGACGGCGAGCCCGTCGGCTGCATGCGGATCAGGTATTTCGCCGGCTTTGCCAAGCTCGAGCGGCTGGCCGTCCGTCATGAGGGCCGCGGCGGCGGCCTCGCCGGGCGAATCCTCGACGCGGCCATCGAGCTCTGCCGCAAGAAGGGTTACAGCGTCATGTACGCGCACTCGCAAAAGCGATTTCTCAAGGTCTGGGAATCGCGGGGGTTCAGGCTGATGGGCGGTCGCGAACTGGTGTTCTCGGATTTCGACTATGTCGAGGTCAAACTGGAGACCGAGCGACATCCGCAGAGCATCACGCTCGAAGACGATCCTTATGTCATCATTCGCCCGGAAGGACGCTGGGACACCCCGGGTATCCTGGAAAAGTCGGCGAGCCGAGGCATCGCGCAATCGGCGCACGTCCGATGACCGCCGTCATTGATCTGCGCACCTATCTTGGCGGGTCGAGCGGCCGGTTGCTGGTCATGGTCGACCTGCAAATGCGCACCTACGACGAACTGGCGAGGGATCCGGCGTGCGATATCGGCCGTTCGCTGGACAACTGCATGGCGGCGATACGGCACGCGCGCGCCTGCGATTTGCCGATCGCCTTCACGCGGCAGGGCAACGAACCGGGAATGATCGAGAGGTCGGCGCAGTCGGCATGGATTGCAGGCTTCGAGCCGAAGCGGTCCGACATGGTGTTCGAGCGGCAGCGGCCGTCCTGCTACGCCAACCGGCTGTTCGAGGACATCGTCTCGCAGAGCGGCAGCTTTGCGATCGCGGGCCTCGTGGCCGAAGAGGCCTGCCTTGCGACCGCGATCGACGCGGCGCATCGCGGCCACCAGGTCACCTTCCTGAGCGATGCCTCCGTCAGTCGCGGTCGGCTCGGCATGGATGCGCGGTCCGCGCATGTCGTGACCACGAAGGCGATGGAGCTGTTTGCCGAAGTCCGCGCCACGCGTCATTGGCTGATTGCAACATCGCAGCGAACCTCCAAAGGCCACCGCTATGGATGAACTCCGTGCCCGACGCCTGCGTAACGTCATTCCGGCACTCATGGAACAGCGCCACGCCGTGGTGTCCGGGGGAGTTTCCTTCGCCGGTCATCTGATCGATCTGGCCATCATGCAGGTGCGCCTGGCGATCCACGATATTTCCGAGGAAGAGCTCTCGCAGTTTTCCAACGAGCTCAGTCGGGGTCTCGTCGAGAACGAACAATCGGACTAATCGCAGACTCAGGAGCGACTTCAAGAAAGCAAAGGCTGCCGGCAGACTTGCGATACTGGCGCCGCCGGCGATTCACGAACTTCGGAGGTTGGGCGCGCGAGAGTGATCCGGAACAGTGGATGCCGGATTTCTCTGGGCTGACAAGCGCCAACGGCGTTTGCGCGGGAAGATCAAGCTCAAACAAGAACAAGGGAGGGCGATGGCGATTCAACCTAACGCCATTGCGCTCGGGTCGGAGGACGCGCGAATGCACTCTCGCAGATGGATTGTTCTAGCCATATTGTTCGCGGCACGCGCGGCGACCGGATTCCAGTTTCAATCGGTCGGATCGGTCAGCAACCTCCTGATCCGGGATCTCGGCCTGAGCTATGCCCAGATCGGGATCCTGCTCGGCGCCTTTCTGTTGCCGGGGATCGTGGTGGCGTTTCCGGCAGGCTGGCTCGGGCAGCGCGTTGCCGAGAAATCGCTCGGACTTGCCGGCCTCGCGCTGATGACGATCTCCGGGCTTGTGCTGGGGCACGCCGATCATTTTGCTGCCGCGCTCGCTGCGCGCACCGTGGGCGGCGTTGGCGCCACCATCGTCGTGCTGGTGGCCACGAAAATGGTCACCGACTGGTTCGACGGCCGTGAAATCGTGCTGGCGATGTCGATCCTGCAGATGAGCTGGCCGTTCGGCGCCATGCTGGCGCTGCCGATCCAGGCGGTGATCGCGCAACACTGGGGATGGCCGGCGGTGGCGGCATCCGGCGGACTTTGCGCCGCCGTGGCGGCCTGTGGATTCGTCTTCGTCTCGACTCCGTCCCGCGAGGCCCAGCCATCGGCGGCCGGCCGATCGACGCTGCCGTTCGCTCTGTTGCTACAGGTCACGATCGCGGGCGCGGTGTGGGGATCGATGAACCTCGCCTGCATTCTGTTCTTCAGCTACGCGCCGCCGCTGATGACGGCGCGAGGCTATTCGCCGACGACCGCGGCATCTCTGACCAGCCTCGCGATCTGGTTCACGATTCTGGCCATTCCCAGCGGAGGCTACCTCGTGCACCGGCTCGGCAGGCCGGTCGCGGCGATCGGCATCTGCGCCTTGATCGCGGCGGCGACGCTCTGGTTCTTTGTTCTCGATTTTTATCCGACGCTGTCGTGCCTGATCTTCGGTATCGCGGTTGGTCCCTTGTCCGGCGCCATCCTTTCGCTTCCCGCCGGCGTTCTGCCGCCACGGCTTCGGTCCGTGGGCTTTGGCGCCTTCTATACCTGCTTCTATGTCCTGATGGCGGCGGGGCCGCCGCTCGCCGGCCGGCTGCAGGATGCATGGGCGACGCCGTCGGCAGCGCTGGTCGCGGCGGCGCTATTGCTTGCGGTGAGCGTGCCGCTGACCCTGATATTTGCGGCCATGTCGAAGCGTTGGCATGCCGTCGCGCGCAACGATGGGGATGAGCCTGCTCCTGAAGCGCCGGAAAAGGTCCCGGCGGTGGCCTAGAGTGTTGTCCAGCCTCGTCGCCGCGCTTCTCCGCGCAGCGCGGCGACGGCGATTTGCCGCTCAGACATAGCCCAGCCAGCGCCAATAGGTCATCCCCAGGAGCATGACGAGCGCGACCGCGATCACGGTCAGCACCAGGCCGGTGCGGACGAAATCCTTCGCCTCGAACGTCTCGGTGCCGTAGGCCAGCATGTTCTGCGGCGCATTCACCACCAGGATGAAGCCGAACGACACCACGAATTGCAGCAGCATGGTCATGCCGACGATGTTGATGCCGGGCGTGGCAACCCCCTGCAGCACCGCGATCACGATCGGGATCATGGCGGAGGCAAGCGCGGTGGCGCTGGCAAAACCGAGATGGATCAAGGTGAGGAACGCCGTCATCACCGCCAGAATGAACAGCGCGGTCGCGTTCTTCAGGCCGAATTCGGTCACGGCGAGGTCGGCGAGCCAGGCCGCGCCCTTGGTCTGCAGCAGCGCCGTGCCGACGCTGATGCCGATGCCGAACAGCACCACCGTGCCCCAGGGAATGCGCGGCTGTGCATCCTTCCAGGTCATGATGCCGATGCCGGGCAGGAACATCAGCCCGACCGCGGCAATCGTGGTCGTGGAGGTGTCGAAATTGTGCAGCACGCCTTCGGTGGCCCAGAACAACAACAGGGTCAGCGAAATCGCGAGCAGCTTCTTCTCGGATGTCTGCATCGGCCCGAGCGCGGCCAGCGCTTTCTGGATTGCATCGCGGCCGCCGGGAATATCGCTCACCTCCGAGCGCATCATGCGCGTCATCACGAAATAGAGCGCGATCGACATCAGGATGCCGAACGGGGCTGCGGCGATGAACCATTCGAGCCAGGTGATGGATTTCTGCAGCGTCTTTTCGATGAAGCCGATCGCGACCATGTTCTGCGCCGCCGCGGTCTTGATGCCGACGTTCCAGATGCTGGCGGTCTGCACCGTCGTGATCATCAGCATGCCGGCGAAGGCGCCGCGCTTCTCGACGCCGAAGGCCGCGATGATGCCGAGCGTGATCGGCACCAGGCAGGCGACGCGCGCGGTGGTGGAGGGCACCAGGAACGCCATCACGAAGCCGACCAGGATGGCGCCGCCGACGACGTGATGGATCTCGCCACCGACGCGCGAGAGGATCGCGAGCGCAATGCGCCTGTCTAACCCGGTGGCGGTCATCGCAGCCGCAAGAAACAGCGCGGAGGCCACCAGCGCCAGCGCGGTATTGGCAAAGCCCGAGAAGGCGAGGCTCAAGCCGGCGCTGGTGCCGAACAGCAGTTTCGGATTGGCCGGGTTGGGCGAAAGCCCTAGCAGGAACGCCATCAGGGCGGCAATGACGATGGCCGAGACGGCGTAGTCGAGCGCCTCGGTCATCCAGACGATGACGGCGAAGGCGAGGATGGCGAGCATGCGCTGACCGGCGATGGACAGACCTTCCGGCGTCGGCAGCAGGATCACGACGACCAGCGCTGCAACGGCGAGCACGAGACCCCAGTTCGATCGCAGCCATGTCGGCCTTGCGGGCGATGGCGCTTTGGCGTTGGCGCTATCCGGTGTCGCGTCGATCGCGGTCATGCAATCCCCCTTGATTCTTTCGCCGTCATCATCTGCCGGCTGCGGCCGGCCGCGCTTGCGCAGGATCAAAGGGGAGGGATGGCCTCGAAGGGCGTTCCGGCAGCGGCTCGCATGGCCGCGCGGGCGGCCCAGCCGCCGCCCAGGATCGCGCCGGTGAAGCCGCCGCCGCCGGTATAAGCCGAGGCGAGATAGAGGCCGTCGATCGCGGTTGTCGCCAGCGGCGCGAAGCCGCGGGATTCCGGGGCGAAGCCATAGACCGTCCCGCCGGGTGTGTTGAGATAGTGCTGCATCGTTTCCGCGGTCGCCATCTCCCGCTGCACGACCGCGGCCGCGATTCCGGGAAACTGCCGGTCGAGATCGGCGATGATGCGATCCATCCAGCGTTCCTTGCGCGCGCGCTTCGCCTCCGGCGCAAGTCCCACCCAGTTCTCGACCCGGTCGGCGCTGACCATGGACGCCAGATAGGGGCCGTTCGGGTTCAGCCCGGAGTCGATCTGATCATAGGCGACGACGGCGTATGGCGGAATCCTGGTCCCCGCGTCTTCGCCGATGACGGCGGCGGCGTCGCGAAATCCGGACAGCGCGGTGAGCCATGACGGCAGGATGCTGGTGGAGTAATGCCGGACCCCGAAATCTCCCGAGTGTCGACTCAGTCCAAGTGAAATAGTCCACAGCGAGATCGAAGGCCGCCGGTCCAGGTAGGGCGACATGAAGGCGGCGCGGCTGTCGTCCGGCAGCATGGCCGCCAGCACCGCAGGTGCGGCGTTTCCGAACACGATCGGCGCAAGCTCCTCCCTGACGTCGCCACCGGCCTGGCCGCGATGTCGCACGCCGCGCACGCGGTTGCCGTCGAGCAGGATGGTCTCGACCTCGCGGCCGGCCTCGACCTCGCCGCCGGCGTCGCGAACGATGGCGACCAGCCTGTCGCTGAGCACCTGCGAGCCGCCGCGGATATAATGGCCGCCACCGATGAGATAGGACGCCTGCGGAATCGCGAAGCTGATGAACGGCATCGTGTCGGGATCGTCGGTGTAGTAGCCGAGGTTCGAAGCCAGCGCGAGCTTGACCGCCTCGTGGTCGCCGAACAGCCGGCCGAGCACCTCGCTCAGCGTCGCATGGCGGTCGCGGATCAGGGGCCACAGCCGCCAGGGCAAGGTCGGTGCATTCCAGAGCCACCAGCCGCGATCGTCCTGGTGCTCGCTCATCGTCGCAATCGCGTGGCGGATTGCGGCGATGCGTTCGAAATATTGCGCGATGCCTTTGGCCTGTTCCGGAAATTGCGCCGTGGTCGCGCCGCGCGCGGCATCGATCCCGTGCGGCATCACGAAAGGTTTATCGAACAGCGGGCTTCTCACCTCATGCAGCGCGCCGACGTCGACGAACGGGACATCGCGATCGATACCGAGCACGCGCAGGATCGGCGCCTTGGGATCGCCGGCGTCGAGACCGTCGATTTCGTGCAGCGAGGCTTCGATGGCGAGCGTGCCGTGCCGATAGATCGTGGCGGCGCCGCCGAAATTATCGTTGCGTTCGAGCACCAGGACCTTGTGCCCGGCGCGGGCCAACAGCGCCGCCGCGGTCAGGCCGCCGAGCCCCGACCCGATGGCGATGGCATCGAAGGCTCCAGACATCCGTGCTCTCCAATGCTGAGCTTGATGATGGTCGTGGTGGGAGGTCTTGCGGGGAACGGCTAGCGCGAAAGCGTAAGTCTAGTTTCGACGCGCAACGCGGACATGCTTTGACCTGCATCAAGGGGAGCCGGAGGCGATCGGCGCTGCGGCGCGATTGACCTATCGCAACACCGCGCGATTGCGCTGCGGTAGCGTCTGAAGCAACAACAGCAATTCTCGAGAAAGGGAGCGAATTTCGTCCGGACACGGGCGCAATTGGCTTGACGTTGCAATGGTCGAACAATCGATGACGCTTCCACGACGGAACTCGTTCACCGCGTCCGTTATCTGGTCGACATTGCTGGCACATCGATGGTTCGTTCTCGCCGTGGCGCTCGTCATCGGCGCGGGTGGCTGGCAGGGCGTGCGGCTGATTATCGGGCCCGCGGTCGTGGTCGATTCCGTCAAGCGCGGCAATCTGGTCGAGACCGTGGTCGCCAGCGGTCATGTCGAGACGCCGTACCGGGTCGAGATCGGCAGCCAGATCACCGGCACCGTCGCAGAGGTGCTGGTGCAGGAGGGTGAACGCGTCAGCAAAGGTCAGCCGCTGATAGCGCTGGAGGCGCGCGAGTTGAAGGCGGCGGTGGTGCAGGCGCAGGGCGCGGTGGCGCAGGCCGACGCACGGATGCGGCAGCTCGATGAACTGACCTTGCCCTCGGCGCGCGAAGCGCTATCGCAGGCGCAGGCCACCCTCGTGAATGCGCAGGCGACCTACGACCGCACCTCGCAACTGGCCAAGGACGGCTATGCGACGCGCCAGGCGCTGGACGATGTGCAGAAGGTTCTCGATGTCGCGCTGGCCCAGAAGCGCTCGTCGGAATTCCAGGTTTACACCGCAAGCCCCGGCGGCAGCGATTATGTGATGGCGCAGACCCAGCTCAATCAGGCCCATGCCAATCTCGATACCGCGGAGTCACGCCTTTCCTACGCCACGATCGCGGCGCCGCGCGACGGCGTCCTGATCACGCGCGCCGTCGAGCGCGGCACCGTGGCGCAGCCCGGCAAGGCGCTGCTGGTGCTGGCGCCAGCGGGCGAAGTCCAGCTGGTGCTGCAGATCGACGAGCGCAATCTCGGCAAGATCGCGCTGGGGCAGAAGGCGCTGGCCTCGGCCGACGCCTATCCCGACCGTCGTCTTGCCGCCGTCATCTCCTACATCAATCCCGGGGTCGACATTTCCCGCGCCTCGGTCCAGGTCAAGCTCACGGTGAGCGATCCGCCGGACTATCTGCGCCAGGACATGACCGTCTCGGTCGACATCGAGGTTGCGACCAAGACCAATGCGCTGGTGCTGCCGGTCCGCTCGGTGCACGACATCTTGTCCGGACAATCCTGGGTGCTCGGCATCAAGGACGGCCGCGCCGCCAAACGCCCCGTACAGGTCGGCCTGCGCGGCAATAGCCACATCGAGATCGTCGACGGGATGACCGAGAACGAGGTCGCAATTCCCCTGAATTCGGGGGTGCTGACCGGACAGCGGGTGCGGGCCGTGCTGCCATGAACCGCTGGCTGCCGTTCGAATGGATCACGGCGGTGCGGTTTCTGCGCGAAGGCCGCCTGCAGACGATGTTCATCATCGGCGGCATCGCCATCGGCGTCGGTGTCATCGTCTTCATGTCGGCGATGCTGGCCGGGCTCGAAGCCAACTTCATCAAGCGCGTTCTCACCTCGCAGCCGCAGATCCAGCTCCTGACCCCCGACCAGATCGCGCGTCCCTTGCGCAACGGGCCGCGCACCTTCGAGGATGCGGCCGTGCAGCGTCCGAGCCAACGCGTAATCTCGATCGATCAATGGCCGAAGATTCGTGCCCAGATGCTGGCGATGCCGGAGGTCACGGCGGTTTCGCCGACCATGTCGGGCTCGGCGCTGGCGGTGCGCGGCGATGCCAGCCGCGCGATCACGCTGTCCGGCGTCGAACCGGAGAGCTATTTCAAGATCGTCAGGGTTCCCGACTACATCGTCGCCGGCGAGCCGCGACTGACCAGCGAGGACATCATCATCGGCACCGAACTCGCCAAGAATCTCGGCGCCACCGTCGGCGACAAGCTCAACATCCAGGCTGCATCCGGCGCCAGCCGCGCGCTGACCATCAGCGGCCTCGTCGATCTCGGCAACAAGGGCGTCAACCAGCGCGCGGCCTATGCGGCGCTGCGCACCGCGCAATCGCTGCTCGACATGATCGGCGGCGTCACCACCATCGACATCACGGTCCAGGACATCTATGCCGCCGAAGACATCGCCCAGCGCATCCAGGCCAGCAACGCGGTGCAAGCCGACAGCTGGATCAAGACCAATGCGCAGTTCTTCACCGCGGTGCAGGCGCAGGAAACCTCCAACACGCTGATCAGGCTGTTCGTGGCGCTGTCGGTGGCGTTCGGCATCGCCGCGGTCTTGATCGTCTCGGTGATCCAGCGCTCCAAGGATATCGGCATTCTGCGCGCCATGGGCACCTCGCAGGGGCAGATCCTGCGGGTGTTCCTGCTGCAGGGCGGGCTGCTCGGTTTTATCGGTTCCCTGTTCGGCGCCGCCATGGGCGCGGGCGCGCTGATCTATTGGCATTCCGTTGCGCGGCAGGCTGATGGCTCGGAACTGTTCCCGCTGATCCTGCAACAGCGTTTGTTCATCCTCACCGCATTGCTTGCGACGCTGACCGGCCTGCTCGCCGCCACCGCGCCGGCGGTGCGGGCAGCAAAACTCGATCCAGTGGTGGCGATCCGTGGCTGAAGAAATCCTGCGGCTGGAAAAGGTCTGCAAGGCCTACAATGTCGGGCTGCCGACCGAGACCGAGGTGCTGCACGGCATCGATCTCCGGCTGGAGCATGGCGAGTTCCTGGCGCTGATCGGGCCCTCGGGCTCCGGCAAGAGCACGCTTCTCAACATCGTCGGACTCTTGGACCGGCCGACGTCGGGGCGGCTCTCGATCAAGGGTCAGGATACCGCGGCGCTCGGAGACGGCGACATTACCCGGCTCAGGGGCCACACCATCGGCTTCGTGTTCCAGTATCACCTGTTGATTTCGGCGTTCACGGCCAAGGAGAACGTGATGATGCCGATGCTGGCGGATCGCGGCTTTCCCTCCGCCGACATCGAGGCGCGCGCGAGCAGGCTCTTGGCCCAGGTCGGGCTTGAAAAATTCGCCGGCAATCTCGCCAACAACATGTCGGGTGGCCAGCAGCAGCGCGTGGCCGTGGCGAGGGCGCTGGCCATGAACCCCGACCTCGTGCTGGCCGACGAGCCCACCGGCAATCTCGACACCAAGTCGGCCGACAGCGTTTTCGAACTGATGCGCGAGGTCAATCGCTTGAGCGGCACCAGTTTCCTGCTGGTCACGCATAATCTCGAGCTCGCCCGCCGCTGCGATCGCATCATCGAAGTGGTGGACGGCCGCGTTCGAAGCTAGGACCTTCTTTCCGAAGTTCGTCACACATAGCCGCAAGCGTGAGTGCGGCTTGGTCGCTGTTCGCCATGCCTCGATAGCGACCGAGTTTTGCGTCGCTGAGAAATTTCGCGACGCGCCAATAAGGGACATCAGAGCTACAATTTTGCCACGCTAGCCGCCTCATGCTCGCTCCGAAAGCAGGTAATGCCGAATCGGAGGCCATCATGTTGCTCAAGGTCGGTCACACGGATAGGAGGTGCAGGGATGGCGTTGAAGAAACGCGGCAAATATCGGTACAGCGACAGTCAGTCTGACATTCGCGCGGAGGTGCTGCGCTATGGTAAGAAAAATACCTACTCCGCCCACCACTTCGCCGATAGCCTCTGCGCGTGCGGAGGCAAGCGGTTCCGGCTCTCGCTCGACGACACTGAGGGCGCGGCTGTTCGCACCTGCGTCGAGTGCGACTCCAAGCACCCTATCGGCGACAGTGACGAGTACCTGGCGGGCGCGGAGCTGCAGGAATGCGCCTGCCCATGCGGCCGCGAGGAGTTCGAGATAACCGTCGGCGTGTCGCTTTATGAGGGCAGCGAAGACGTCCGCTGGCTCTACGTCGGCTGCCGTTGCCCCGCGTGCGGGCTGACCGCGGTTTACGGCGATTGGAAGAACGAGTTCAACGGCTACCGCGAATTACTCGCGAGAGTTTAGGCCCCGTCCCGCGCCGCACCCCTGCGCAACGCGATGCTGACGTACATGAATGACAGGGGCGCACGCTGAATGCCTACCCGACATTCTAGAGGCGATTCTCGATTATTGGGGAGGGGGCGACGAGATGAGGGCAAAGAGCGAGCCGCCACATCGGCGCACTGGTGTCAGCCGAACGACACCGAATCCACCGGATGTCTCCCGAGGGTCAATCGCGACCGGGTCGAGCCGATAGCAGGCAAAGCCACGTGCGCGATACCCCGAAAGCGGAGGTCTGCGGAGCACCTGCGGCTCAGCGAGCTCCGAGACGCCTAACAGGGTTCGAACCCTTTCGGATTGGCTGAAGTGTGCGACCACGTGTGGTGATACTCAGAAACCTCAATCTTCACTGCGAACGCTCAAAACGAAAGTTGTACACCCTGAAGGTATTGAGCAACGCACCTGTGATCTTGCCCTGGCTATCGCGTGTAAACCGGATTCGATTGCCTCTGCCATTGAACAGATCAGTCGAAACCGGAAACAATGGGACATCATTTGATTTGAGCGACCGAATGAGAAGTCGTCCATCACTAAGGACGACTGTGTAAGGCATGTCCACTTCCTCGCTGCGATAGACGCCGGTGAACTCCTGCAACTGTGCGGCAGTCGGCACATATGACGGCACGCGCGAGTAATGATGCTGAAGTTTTCCATCGATGTAGGTTGTCAGGGTCGCTGGCGCTTCATTCTCGCCGGCCTGGAAAACAAGCTCGGTCTGAAGATTCTTGACGTAGCGGAACCGGGCGTCGGCTGTTGCTTCCAGATCAGAGACGCTGCCGTCGGCGTCGAGACCGCTCTGGAGATTGCCGCCCCCCAGGCGGACGCGCATGACGCGATCGCTCTCCTCGGGATCGACATAGAGTCCCGCCCATTGTTTGAGCTGCTCGCCGTTCGGCTGTGGTGACAGCGCCGGGACGGTGGTCGGCGGACTGCCGGCGCTGAACGAGGGTGCGAGGTAGATGTCCGCAATCCGCCGAGTGAGTGCGCTTGGATCGATGCTTGCGAGATTGCACAGGAGAGCTACGGAAAAATGCTGATCCGGAAACCGGATCAGATCAGCCCGGTAACCGGCATCTCGACCAGCATGGTCGACGATGTTCAGGCCGTGATATTTTCCGATCTCAAGGCCGGCGGCATAGCTGAGCTGCGTGCCGTCATTAAGATATCCTCGCTCCTGCATTTGCCTGACGAGCGACTCTCCGCCAACACGGGCCGTGTAGAAATTTTCGTCCCAAAGCGCGAGATCCTCGACCGTTGTCAAAAGACTCGTTGCCCCCACCGTGTCAAAATTCGTGATGCTCAAGCCGATACCATTATGGGGCGCGTAGCCGTAAGCCATGTCCTTGACGATTTCTGCATGGTCGTCCCGGAAATGGGTACGCGACATTCCCAGCGGCACGAATATGCGATTGTTGGTGAACGTCCGAAAGGATTGGCCGCTGACGTGCTTCACGACCTGCGCCAGCAACGTGTAACCGGAATTGGAATAGAGATATTGTGAGCCTGGTGGGAAGTTGAGCGTCTTCTGGCGCGACAGAACTGCCAAGACATCGGCATCAGTAATCAAGTCGAGGGAATAGCGCCAGCCGGCAAGCCCCAGCAATTCCCACTGGTCGCGCAAGCCACTGGTATGGTGCAACAGATGCTGGAGTGTGATCGGGACCCCGAAATTTGGCAGCTCCGGGACATATTTCGTCGCCTGATCATCGAGAGAGAGCTTGCCCTCTTGTGCCAGCATCAAGACCGATGCAGCGGTAAACTGCTTTGACATCGATGCGACATGAAAAACAGTCGTGGGCGTTATCTTCACATCGTGGTCAAGATCGGCCATTCCGTAGCCGCGCTCGTAAATGATGTGCCCGTCCCTCATGATGGCCAAAGCGCAGCCCGGCGACGTTGGATTATCCCATTCCGTGAACAATTGATCGACTTGCGCGGACGCGCTTGGCAAGTCCGCTGCGGCCATCGCAACGCCTGTCCGTCCTATCGTGATGGTGGCGATTAGGAAAATCAGATGGGATAACCGCATTTTCAGCGTGCTCCGAGGCAGCCAAAGACATCTCGATGTTGAGGTATGAATCTACCCAAGGGACACTCTGTCCGCAAACCAATTTTCCGCGGGACGCCGGCTCCGGCGCGGCGTTGAAAAAAATATTCGTGAACGAATTGCACGATCGGACATCGGGCAATCGCAGCCCTGGTTGGATCACTCAGATTGCGGCAGAAGGCGCGAGCGCAACGCTGCGGTTGTTGGAAAACGCCGCTGCTGCGTCTATCCTTGCCTCCATGGTCCGTTGGTTGGCGCTGCTCTCTCTGATCGGTCTGGTCTGTTCCGCAGCAGCGGCCGCCGAGCCGCGCTCCGGCGTTGACCTCGCGGCGATGGATCCGACGGTCAATCCGCGCGAGGATTTCTGGACCTTCGCCAACGGAAAATGGCTCGCGGCGACGGCGATCCCTGCCGATCGCAGTGCCTGGGACAGTTTCTCGGAGCTGCGCGAAACCACGCAAGCACAGCTGCGGCGGGTGATCGAGGACATCGATCCGCATGAGCTTTCCGAAGGCAGACGCAAGGTCGCCGATTTCTATGCCTCCTTCATGGACGAGGCCGGCATCGAGCGCGCGGGCCTCGCCCGGCTCCGCGACACCATCGCGTCCATTCACGGCGTGCGCGACAAGGCGGAGCTGCCCGCTCTGTTCGCGGATCTCGCGCGTCTCGGCGTCCGCACGCCGTTCGAACTCAGCATCTATCCCGACGAGCACGACGCCACCATCTACGCCGCGCATCTCGAACAGGGCAGGCTCGGGCTGCCGGATCGCAGCTACTATCTCACCGACGATGCGCATTTTCGAGGCATTCGCGCCGCCTATCGCGCGCACATCGTCAGATTGCTGTCGCTCGCCGGCGAGGCCGCGGCGGAGCAAAGCGCCGACGCGATCATTGCGCTCGAAACCGAACTTGCGCGGCTGCAATGGTCGCGCGTCGAAAACCGTGATCCGATCAAGACCTATAACCGGATCGACGTCGCCAGCCTTCCGATGCTGCTGCAGAAGCAGGATCTGCCGGCCTATCTGTCGGCGGCCGGCCTCAGTGGCGAAATCCACAGCATCATCGTGGCGCAGCCGAGCTATTTCGAGGGGGTGGGCGCAGTCTTCGATCGCGTGCCGCTGGAAACCTGGAAGGCCTATCTGGTCTATGGCCTCTTGAGTTCCTATGCGGGGTATCTTGCGGCGCCGTTTGCCGCCGAAGACTTCGCTTTCGAACAGCACACGCTTCGTGGCGTTCCTGAATTGCCGCCACGCTGGAAACGGGCCGTCGCCGTGGTCGACCGCCTGGTCGGCTTCGAACTCGGCAAGATCTATGTGGAGCGTTATGTCCCGAAGGCCACCAAGCTTCAGGCCGAGGCGCTGATCGCCAATATCATGGCGGCCTACCGCGACGGGATCGCGACGCTTGACTGGATGGGGCCGGATACCCGCCGCGAGGCGCTTGCCAAGCTCGATGCGATCGCGGTCAAGATCGCGTATCCCGAACAATGGCGCGACTACAGCCGACTCGAGATCGGCAAGGACGATCTGGCCGGCAATGTCATGCGCGCCCGCCGCTTCGACTATGAATTCTGGCTTGCGAAAATCGGAACCAGGGTCGATCGCGCGGAGTGGCGCATGACGCCGCAGACCGTCAATGCGTCCTACAGCCCGAGCCGCAACGAGATCGTTTTTCCGGCCGGCATCCTGCAGCCGCCGTTCTTCGATGCCGGCGCTGATGCGGCTTCCAATTATGGCGCCATCGGCTCGGTGATCGGTCATGAGATCAGCCACGCCTTCGACGATCAGGGCAGCCGGTTCGACGGCGACGGCAATTTGCGCAATTGGTGGACCAGCGAGGATCGCAGCCGATTCGAGGCCAAGACGCGAAGCCTGGTGGCGCAGTATGATCAGTTCAGTCCGTTGCCCGGCTATCATGTCAATGGCGCGCTGACGCTCGGCGAGAACGCCGCCGACAATGCCGGGCTCGCCATTGCCTTGCGCGCCTACCTGTTGTCGCGAAAGGGGTGTCCGGCCCCCAGCATCGATGGCTTCACCGGGGAGCAGCGATTGTTGATCAGCTTCGCCCAGATCTGGCGCAACAAGGTGCGCGATGCCGCCCGCATCGAGCGATTGAATGTCGACCCGCACGCGCCCGGACAGTTTCGCGCCAACGGCACCTTGCGCAATCAGGATCTGTTTGCAGACGCCTTCGGCGTCAAACCCGGTGATGCGATGTACCTGCCACCCCAACAGCGGGTTTCGCTCTGGCAAACCGAGCGCGCGGTGGTTTGCCCCGACGACAGTCGCTGACGGATCCCCGCGCGCATGAATTTTTCAGGGGATATCAAAGGCTTGGAAGCGTTCTAGACGGCTTCCAGGTCCGCCTTCTGGCTTGCTTAGAGCAGCCGCTTCCTTTATCCGGAAGAAGCCTCGCATGGGAGCGGCCGCGGGCGGCCGTGATTTGGGCTGGGCGCATTTATCCGGAAGCCGGGCGACCTGTTTTCCGGAAATTCGTCATGCTTCGTGTGAAGCGCTGGGTGGCAGAGGGAAAACCTGCGAATGGCCAATGTCGTCGTCGTCGGCGCCCAGTGGGGCGACGAAGGGAAGGGCAAGATCGTCGATTGGCTGTCGGAGCAGGCCGACATCGTCGTCCGTTTCCAGGGCGGTCACAACGCCGGCCATACCCTGGTCATCAATGGCGAAACCTACAAGCTGGCGCTGCTGCCGTCCGGCGTGCTGCGGCCCTCCAAGCTTGCGGTGATCGGCAATGGCGTCGTGTTCGATCCGCAGGCCTTTCTTGACGAGGTGGAACGGCTGCAGGGGCAGGGCGTCGCGATCAGCCCGGACAATCTGCGCGTCGCCGAAAACGTGACGCTGATCCTGCCGCTGCATCGCGAGCTCGACTCGCTCAGGGAATCATCCAATTCCGGCACCGCGATCGGCACCACCCGGCGTGGCATCGGGCCGGCCTATGAAGACAAGGTCGGCCGCCGCGCGATCAGGCTGATGGACCTCGCCGATCTCGACACCCTGCCGAACAAGATCGACCGGCTGCTGGCGCATCACAACGCGCTGCGGCGCGGGCTTAATCTCGAAGAGATCGACGGCGGCGGCATCCTGCGCGAGCTGAGCGCGCTGGCGCCGAGGCTGCTGCCCTACGCGGAGACGGTGTGGCGGCTGCTCGACATCAAGCGCCGCGAGGGCAAGCGCATCCTGTTCGAGGGCGCGCAAGGCGCACTGCTCGACGTCGACCATGGCACCTACCCTTATGTGACGTCGTCCAACACGGTGGCAGCGCAAGCGGCGACCGGAACCGGCATGGGCCCGGGCACGGTCGGCTATGTCCTGGGGATCTGCAAGGCCTACACGACGCGGGTCGGGCAGGGGCCGTTTCCGACCGAGCTCCTGAACGAAATCGGCGAAGAAATCGGCCGGCGGGGCAAGGAATTCGGCGTCAATACCGGCCGCAAACGGCGCTGTGGCTGGTTCGATGCGGTGTTGGTGCGTCAGACCGTCCGGACCTGTGGCATCAATGGTCTGGCGTTGACCAAGCTCGACATTCTCGACGGTTTCGACACCATAGAGGTGTGCACCGGATATCGGCTTGATGGCCGTGACATCGACCATCTGCCGGCGGGCGAAGGGGCCCAGGCCCGGGTCGTGCCGGTCTATGAAACCATCGAGGGTTGGAAACAGCCGACCGCCAACGCCCGATCCTGGGCCGATCTGCCGGCCCAGGCCATCAAATACGTCCGGCGGGTCGAGGAACTCGTGGGTTGTCCGATTGCCCTGCTTTCCACGAGCCCCGAACGCGAGGATACTATTCTGGTACAGAACCCCTTCGAGGCTTGACGGGATGTCACCGCGAAGCGCGCACAGTTGAGTTGATATGGCCGACTATTACCCGCTGATCGCTCGCGCCATTGCCGGATTGGACCCCAGCGCTCCCGGCGAAAGCCGTCGCGCGCTCTACGAGCGGGCGCGGGCCGCCTTGATCGCGCAGTTGCGCAGCGTGCAGCCGCCCTTGAGCGAATCGGAGATCACGCGCGAGCGGCTTTCGCTGGAAGAGGCGGTTCGAAAGGTGGAATCCGAGGCCGCCCAGCGCTCCCGCGACGCCGCGCGCGCGCCGGCTGGCGCGCAGCGCCCCGGCGATGCTCTGCGTCGCGCCGGCGCCCGCCCCGGAGAGGTCGCACCGCCATCGGCCGTGCCCCAACCGCGGCCGCGTCCGGCCGCGCCGCCCCCGACCGCGCCACCGTCTCCGGCGGGAGTTCCGCCTGCGGCAGCAGCTCCTCCGCCTCCGGCCGGCGCGGGCCCGCCACCCGTGCCGCGGAACGATCAGCCGTCACCTGCCGCCGAGGATCGCCAGGAAAGTGCGGACCCGTCGCGTTCCGCGCGCACTCCGCGCGCCGATACGCCCCCGCTTGCGCCGCGCCCGCCGTCGCCGCCCGGCCAACCGCAGTCCGCCCAGCCGCAGGTGTCGATGCAGGATCCGCAGCTGCCGCCGACCCGCGAGCGCACCGGCGCGCCGCGCCGCGGCCCCGACAACAGCATACCGCAGGCGCCCGGCATGCGCGGCTTCCGCGACATTACCGCTGATGCCGACGACCTGGGCAGAGCCGCAGCGCAGGCCAGCCGCGCCGCGCGCAAGACCTACGCCAACGTACCTTCACCGTCGCCGGAGTTCGATCGGCTCGAGCCGAGCCTGGAGAACCGCAGCGGCGAGGGAGAGTCGCCCTATTCCTATGACGAATCGCTTGCCGAGGCCGAGCGCTACGCGCCGCAGCCGCCGGTTCCACGCGCGCGCATCGGCGCAGATCGGGACCGCGAGGCGAAGAAGCCCTCGCGCTTCGGCGGCGTGGCATTTCCGTTCAAGAGCGCGGTCGCCATCGGTGTCGTCCTGATCCTGGCCGGTGCCGGGATCCTGTGGGGCAAGTCCGCGGTGAACGCCGTGAGCGGGCTGTTGCGGTCGCAGCCCGCGGTGGAAGCGCCGAAGGACAATTCGGCGTCGTTGTCGAAGCCGAAGATCGCCGATCGCGTCGGCCAGCCGTCGTCGCAGGACCAGGTGGCGCCGGTGGCGCAGCGCGTCGTGCTGTATGACGAGGACCCGTCCGATCCGAAGGGCAAGCAATATGTCGGCTCGGTGATCTGGCGCACCGAGCAGGTCAAGGGCTCGGGCGCGCAGAAGGCCGACATCGCGGTACGCGCCGATATCGAAATTCCCGATCGCAAGTTCAAGATGACGATATCGTTCCGCCGCAATACCGATCCCTCGCTGCCGGCAAGCCATACCGCGGAACTGACCTTCATCCTGCCGGCGGACTTTTCCGGCGGCGGCGTCGGCAACGTGCCGGGCATCCTGATGAAATCAAACGAGCAGGCGCGCGGTACGCCACTGGCCGGTCTTGCAGTGAAGGTGACTGACGGTTTCTTCCTGGTCGGGCTCTCCAATGTCGACGCCGATCGGACGCGCAACATGCAGCTGCTCAAGGAGCGGTCGTGGTTCGACGTGCCGCTGGTCTATACCAATCAGCGCCGCGCCATCATCGCCATCGAGAAGGGCGCGCCGGGCGAGCGCGCCTTCAACGACGCGTTTGCGGTGTGGGGGGATTGATGTGCTTTCAGGCCAGGCACCTATCGGATAACGCGTCACGCGGCCTGGTGATTGGAGCGAGGTGGACATGAAACGCTATTTGATATTTGCGGCCGTCGGGCCGCTTCTGGGCGGGTTCTGCCTGCTGCTGGTGACGACCTACCAGTCGGGCTACTGGACCGAGACCAATCTCTCCGAGGTCGCGAAGCTCTTCACTGTCTTCTTCAAGACGCTGCAATACAGCTATTTGTTCGGCCTGCTGCCGGCGCTGATGATCGGCGCGGTGGAGGACATTCTGTTCCACGTCAAGCGGATCGGGCCGGGCTTGCGCATTGTGCTGGTCGGTCTCGTCGCCTTCATTCTGGCCGCATTGACCTACGGCTCACGCGGGGCCGACAGCGGCGCGGTCCAGTTTATCCTCTACGGGCTGGTCGGGCTGATCCCCGCGGTCTGCGCGGCCTGGCTCGTGCACCGGTTCGTCGAGGAGGAGCCGCGGCCGCAGCCGCTGCATGCGGCGTAGCGTCGGCCCTTCGTTGTGTTGCCAAAACAACAATGGCGGACCTTTCGGTCCGCCATTGTTCTTTGGCGTCGTTGAAGCGTGCCGCGAATCAGCGGCCGTTGCCGCGGCAGCCGCCGTTCGGACCGATATGAAAACCGCGCGGGCAAGCGTGCGCATCCGGATCGGCAAAGTTGCGCAGGCAGCCGCCATAGGGACCGCGATGCCAGCCGGCGCCGCATCCACCCGCAATCCGGATGACGTTGGCGTTCGCCGGTTCGACCGGTACGAGCGGCATGGCCTGTGCCGCACCGGCAACCATGCCGAGGACAAAAGCGGCGACGATGATCTTTCGCATTTGAGGATCTCCGTTGAATGGATTTGGCGTTATCGTGTGCGTCTGAAATCGTTGTCGGGCTGTTCGAATGCCTAGCCGCCGGCGAACGCGATGCCGGCGCGGACCTCCGATATCGCCTGGTCGATCAGTCCGAGCGCGCGTTCGCGATGGCCGCCTTTGTTCGGCGTGGCCGCGGCAAGTTCGCTGCGCGCCGATTGCAGCAGGGCGACGGTTTCGCTCATATGCGGCTGCGCGCCGATGGCGTAACCGATGCCCATGCTGGCGGCGATGGCTGTGCCGAGCAGCAGCTTGCGCGCAAAAGTGGTAGTCATTCCAATTTCTCCTCTGAAGACGTTGTCCAAGGGATAGCAATTTCCTCGTCGAAAGCAGCGGCCGCCGCCGCGCCTCGCATCAGTAAGGCCCCGTCGTGCAGTCGTCTTGGACTGTCCGGTGCCGGACCGCTTCGGATTTGGACTGACAGGCGCTGTTTCCACGCGCAAATGTGCCGCGCTTCACTTGCGGTTCAGCCCACCGTGGTATCGTCCGGCGCATTGCGCGGGGTTCCGATGACCGTCATCAGGAAGGAACTGTCGACCGAGATGTTGCCGCCGGGCCTCGATGAGCGGCAGCGTATCCGTCTCTTTGCCGAACTGGTCAGGCATTTCTCCGATAGCGCGGATTTCGATCCCGCTGTCGACGTGCGGTTTCGCGCCACCATGCGTTCCACCTATGTCGGGTCCACCATTCTCGGCCATTGCGACGGTACCTTCACCGCCGTGCGCCGCGAACGGCGCCACGTTCTTGAGAGCCAGGACGACCGTTTTTGCCTGACGCGCAACGTCAGCGCGCTTGATGCGCAGGTGATTCTCCACGGCGTGGAATTCACCGTGCGTCCCGGTGCGCTGACGCTGTTCAGATTGGACGAGCCGTTCCAGAGCGCGGACCGATCCAGCCGCACGCAATTCACCTGCGTCTACCTGCCGGCGGGCGCCTTGCGGGCCGCGGTGCCCGGCCTTGACGACATGGTCGGCTGCGAGCTCGAGTCCGGTGGCGCGCTGTCGCTCGCGATGGACTACGGCGACATGCTTCTGAAACATCCCGCCGCGGTCGACGAAGCAGGCATGGCGATCGCGACACATCTGCTCGATCTCGCGTCGCTCGGCCTTGGCGCGCGCGGCGATCTCGCGCTGAAGGCGAGGCGAGGCGGCTTGCGCGCGGTCAGCCTGAAGGCCGTGCTGATGATTCTGCAGAAGCGTTTCGCCGAGCCGGATTTCTCGGCGCAAAAACTGGCCGCCGCCGCCGGCCTGTCGGAGCGCTACGTCAACGAGCTGTTGTTCGAGGCCGGCGCCAGTTTTACGGTGCGGCTGAACGAATTGCGGCTGCGCAGGGCGGCCGAGTTGCTGGCGAACGGGGAGGGGCGGGTCAGCGACATCGCCTTCGACTGCGGCTTCAACGATCTCTCATACTTCAACCGCTGTTTCCGCCGCCGCTTCGGACTGACGCCGACCGCCGCGCGGGGCCGATAGACGCTCCCGACACGCACCGGAGTGCTTGGGGAGTGACGGCGTGACGCAACTTGCGCTGCCTTCGCGCGTTACCATCTGATGGTCATGTCAAACGACGAGATAATTTCTCCCAGCGCCGCGCGTTCCCGGAGCCACGGGAACGCCGGCGCGACGTCTGGTGGGCGGCGACCGCGCGGGCCGGTCATCGATCAGGAGGGGCGGGAGATTCCGGAGGCGGACCTGCGCCGCTCCTTTGCCGAAGGCTTTCGCATCGATTTCGGCAGCGCCAATCCGTTCGGCAACCTCACCCGCGAACAGCGTCTGGCGCGGCTGGAAACGATGGCGAAGCTGCTTGACGTCGCCTTCATCCTGCCGGGCACCAACATCCGCTACGGGATCGACGGGATCATCGGGCTGATCCCGGTGGTCGGCGACATCATCGCGACGGCTCTGTCATTGTGGCTGGTGCGCGAGGCGCGCGCGCTCGGCGCGCCCTGGCATGTCATGGCGCGGATGCTCGGCAACGTGGCGATCCAGGGCGTCGTTGGAACCGTGCCGGTCGCGGGTGATGCGTTCGACGTGCTGTTTCGCGCCAACATGCGCAATGCACGGCTGCTCAGGCGCTGGCTCGAAAGACAGCCGCGCTGATCTGACGAAAGCGCGGCCGGGGTTTGGCGGGGAATGTCGGGGGCCTACGCCGCGTCCTTGTCGCTCGGCGCGGTCTCCGCCTCCTCACGCGGACGGCGCGGCAACGGAAACGCATCGCTTTCGTAAAGCGTGCGGATGCCGCTCTGGTCGAAGCGGGCTTCCTCGACCTGCAGATAGGCGCCATTCAGGGAGTCCGCCGGCAATTCCTCCATCGCGAAGCGAACGGCTTCCGCTGCGGTGCCAAATCGCCGATAGGTAAAGCCCGCCCGCTTTTTCTTGCGAATCGCAGCAGGGAAAAGTTCGGCGGCGGTGTTGTAGCTGAAAGGACGCATGCTCGAAGGCCTTTATTCTTGGCGGCTGGTGTGGTTTGGATCGACGACGGTGGCTGCGATCGGGTGAGCCGCGGCGTCCAGGTCATTTCAATCCCTAATATAGGCTTGTTTGACAGAATTGCGAATCCTGTCCGAGCAAATGATGAATCCGCCTCCATTTCGTGAAAACGAAATAAGTCTTTTTATTTCAATATTTTATCTTGATTCATAGCTTGCCGAGCAACAGCAGCACGAGGAGGATCACCAAAACCACCCCGCCGATGCCCATGCCGGAATGGCCCATGCCATAGCCGTAACCGCCGAACCGGCCGCTGAAGCCGCCGAACAGGTAGATGATCACGAGAATAATCAGGATCAGTCCAAGCGACATGGCACCCTCCCAAAACAACCGGTCGGCGGACGACCATTGTCCGCCGCTCCGCCGGTCAAGAAAAGCACATTCCGTGTCCCGGTACCACGCTATCTCGGCTTCAGTTTCAGCGCCGCGGAATTGATGCAGTAGCGAAGCCCGGTCGGTCCCGGACCGTCGTCGAAGACGTGGCCGAGATGGCCCGAGCATTTCGAGCACAGCACCTCGGTCCGAACCATGCCGTGGCTGAAGTCCCGCTCCTCGTCGACATGGCTCTCGGCGGCGGGCTGCGTGAAGCTCGGCCAGCCGCAACCAGAGTCGAACTTGGCGTCGGACTCGAACAGCGTCTGTCCGCAGCCGGCGCAGACATAGCTGCCCGCGCGGTGGTCGTGCTCGTACTCGCCCGAGAACGGGCGCTCGGTCGCCTTCTCGCGCAGCACCGCATATTGCATCGGCGTCAGTTCGCGACGCCAGTCGGCGTCGCTCTTTTCGATCTTGCCGGGCGTTTCGATGTTGTCTTGCGTCGTCTTGGTGTCGGACATCATCACTCCTCTCAGTTGGTGACCTTGGCGTTGGCCACCAATGTGGGCTTCTCGATGTAATTGTCGGCGAAGATCTTCTTGAGATTTTCGACCTTCGGGATGTCGTTATAGGCAATATAGGGCTGGTTCGGGTGCAGCGTCAGGTAGTCCTGATGATAGGCCTCCGCGGGATAGAAGCCCTGCAGCGCGGAGACCTTGGTGACGATCGGCTTTCCGTAGACCTTCGCGGCGTTGAGCTGGGCGATATAGGCCTCCGTCACCTTCTTCTGCGCGTCCGACGTGGTGAAGATCGCCGAGCGGTACTGCGTGCCCGAATCCGGACCCTGGCGGTTCAACTGGGTCGGATCGTGCACCACCGAGAAGAAGATCTGCAGGATCTTGCCGTAACTGATCTTGGCCGGGTCGTACTTGATCTGCACCGATTCGGCGTGACCGGTGGTGCCGCTGGAGACCGTGGGGTAGTCGGCGGTGGCCTTGCTGCCGCCGGCGTAGCCGGACACGGCATTCACCACGCCCGCGGTGTGCTGGTAGACGCCCTGCACGCCCCAGAAGCAGCCGCCCGCGACCACGACGGTCTGCAGACCGTCGGATGGCGGCAGGTCGGCGGCGGGAGCCGGGATCACCACTGCGTCCTCGGCGGCGAACAACGGTCCGGTGGCGACCGCGGCGATCGCCAGCGCGCCGATGGCGGCGGCGCAGAGCGAAAGGCGGCTCAATTGGTTACGGCGCATGGGGGTCCTCTTTCCTGCAGGCGTCTGGTTTGACAAACAGTCTAGGGCTGGGGGCGCCTGCTTCACAACCGGTTGCGGCCCGCTCCGTCCTTGATCAAATACGGCGCAGAGCCGGCTCCGTTACCGTCCGCCGGACACGAGTGCGTGAATACGTGCACAATAGGCGTTCCGGCCCAAGGTGTTAGCGGCCGGACGACGGCGCCGCACGGCTTCGGTTTCCTTGTATTGGCGAAACTGCCCAAACCCGTCATAAATCAACCGCGCCCCCCATTAAACAAGGCGACGAAGCATGTTGCGTCGGAGCTTTCCGCAAATGTTGCGCGCCCTTGTTCTCGTGAGCCTTGTTCTGTCGCCGCTGGCGCACCGATCCGCGCTGACGCCGGCCAACGCCGGTCCGCTGCTGAGCGACGACCTCGAGACCTGCCGCAACCGGCAAGGGGATGCTCAGGCCAAGCTCGATGCCTGCGAAAGGCTGATTGCGACGGGGCAGCTGTCCGGCAAGGATCTGGCAATGGCGCTCTCCGCGCGAGGCGATGCGCTGCTGGCGAAGCGCGATTACGACAAGGCCATCGGAGCCTTCAGCGATGCGCTGAAGGTCGATCCGGACAACGTGAGGGCGCTCGACGGGCGCGGCATCGGCTATGAGCGCAAGGGCCAGGATGACCTGGCGATGGCGGATTACAACGCCGCCCTGCAGAAGAGACCGACTTTCGGCGCGGTCTATAACAACCGCGGCACGATCTACCTGCGCAGGCAGGCGCTGCAGAGCGCGCTGGACGACTTCAATTCAGCGGTGAAATACGCCCCGAATTTCTACGTCGCCCGGACCAACCGCGCCCACGTTCTGACCGTGACGAAGGACTTCGACGGCGCGCTCGCCGATTTGAACGAAGCGAAGCGGATTGATCCCGACGCCACCACGACCGCGGCCTTCCGCTGCCGGACCTTGACTGCGATGGGCAGGTTCGATGACGCGCTCGCCGAATGCAACAGCGTGCTCGACAAAACGCCGAAAAACCAGTTCCTGCTGACCAATCGGGCGGACGCCTATATGGGCAAGGGGAACCTCGAGGCGGCGCTGAGCGATTACAATGCCGTCCTCGCGCTCAATCAGAACAATGTGCGGGCCCATGAGGGACGCGGCGAACTGTTCGAGCGGAAACGCGATCTGGCGCAGGCGCGCGCCGATTATCGCTCGGCAGCTTTCGCGCTGACCCCGTTCGACGAGATCGATGTCGCGATCGCACGAAAAAAGGCGCAGGATCGGCTGGCCGCGCTGACGCAGGATCCGGGCGCGGGCACCAACGCAAGGCGCATTGCGCTTGTCGTCGGTAACGGCGCCTACCGCAACGCGCCCCTGCTCGGCAATCCGCCGCGCGATGCCAAGCTGATTGCCGGCGTGCTGCACGACGTCGGATTTCAGACGGTAACGGTGTCGACCGATCTCACCCGCGACAAGTTCTTCGAGGTGTTGCACGCTTTCGCCGCCGACGCGGAAAAGGCCGATTGGGCGGTCGTATACTACGCCGGTCACGGCTTCGAGGTTGGCGGCGTCAACTATCTGGTGCCGGTCGATGCCAGGCTCGCGGTCGACAAGGATGCCGAGACTGAAGCGGTGGCGCTCGAGCAGGTGATCGCCGCGGTCGGCGGGGCGCGCAAGTTGCGCCTCGTCATGCTGGACGCCTGTCGCGACAATCCCTTCGCGCCGACGATGAAGCGCACGATTGCGCTCAAGCTGGTCGACAGGGGATTCTCGAATATCGAACCCGGCGCCGGTTTCATGGTAGTCTACGCGGCCAAGCACGGCGAGACCGCGCTCGATGGCGCCGGTACGGATAGTCCGTTCGCAACCGTGCTCGCGCGCGACATCAGGGAACCGAAGGTCGAAATCCGCAAATTGTTCGACATCGTCCGCGACGACGTCTGGGCTGCGACGCAACACCAGCAGCAGCCCTTCACCTACGGCTCGCCGCCCGGACGCGAGGATTTCTACTTCGTGGCGGGGA
>Ga0307508_10000062_pt1 | contig 123066 bp, 69 predicted proteins | sample 9_EM_MG_FD_203089 | JGI IMG/M metagenome (GOLD analysis project Ga0307508, IMG submission 203089) | Populus trichocarpa ectomycorrhiza microbial communities from riparian zone in the Pacific Northwest, United States - 9_EM | ecosystem: Host-associated > Plants > Roots > Unclassified | place... | reverse complement strand
TCAGCTAAAGAATAGCCAATCTGAGCGCTGAGCACGACTATCGTATAAATAAATAGCGCGGTCTATATAACGACTATATATGGTATCAGATGTGGACGGAGATGATTCAGCGTCCGATCGTGCAAAGCGATCGGCGATCTTAAAAGTGTGAACCACCCGCGAAAATCTAGCATCGGAACGGAATGCGAAGCGTTGGTCCGGTGGTCCATCTCCCTCCGATGGTGATTGTCTTGGGATTTTCCGGAGGGCCTCGTTCATAGCGGTTGTGCTGGGCGACGACGGCCTCGACGGCAGCCGCGCCCAACAAAGCAGGTTGTTGGTCTATTCCCGCGCAGAGAGACGTGCGTTCGGTCCAGTTCAGTTGAAGGAATCCGGCGTCGCGCGGAACGTGAACGCCAATCTCACCCAGCCAGCCAATTATGTCCCGCTGCATGTGGCCGAGGATGACATCGGGTCGGTGGAGTTTGAACCACCGGACAAAATTGGCGCGACTGATCCGTTCGTTCACCAGCAGAGGAACTGGCGGATCTATCTGGCGTTCCCGAAACGCACTCGTGAAACCTGCGGACCACTTGTACTTCAGTCGCGCGTCACGGGCACCTTCCAGCACCAAGCCTGGACGGCGGTAGCCTGCGGCAGAGAGCTGTTCCATCGCATTAAAAATCGAAAGATGGTGATCGGGCAGCACCGTGTGCAGCGAAGGTCGGCTCAGGCAGTAGTCCATGACCACGGCGGCAAGGCCCGACCAATCCAACTCTGAAAAATCCAGTACACCTGCAAAAGGCATGACGACCACACCCTGTACATTTCGAGCACGGATGATGGTGTTGAGACGGGGCAGCGAAAGTGTCTTTGGACCGATCCAACAATGCTCCATGCTGTAGCCCAGTTCCTTGGCCCGCGATTTTGCCCCGGCGAGCAACTCGGCGTGGTATGGAATGAGGGTGGGACGTTCGCTGTCGCTATGATTGATCGCGAGGAGAGCGCCGTGATAACTGCCGTGTGCGCTGCGGCGCATAGCCGACATGACGGAATGGATGAGCGGGTTCTGCCGATAGCCAGCCCGGCGCGCGGCCTGAAGCACGCGTTTTTTGGTGACTGGAATTACCCTGGGATCGCCGCGCAACGCGAGTGAGACGGTGGCGGCGGACAAGCCGAGTTGTTTTCCCAAGCTGCGGAGTGAGGGTAGGGCAGGCATCTCAATTCAACTGTAATATGGAGAAGGATTCGCGTCAGCCCGCAAGAGCAATCATCCCCGACGCAGGGTGGTTCCACCACCGTCTACCTCCAACCTCAGCCCGACTATGCAAACCCCTGCAATCTCTCGTTTGGCGTTTCACGCCGTTTTTCTTTTCATCACCTGCGCGACTGGTCTTCACGCCCAGACCACTCCCGCAGTTCCCGCCAAACCCGCCTCGGATGAAGTGCTGACGCTCGCCGATTTTACGGTCACCGCGCAAAAAGCGAATGGCTATCGGGCCACCAACTCCATCACGGCGACCGGCATTGGCACCCAGATTCTCGATGCTCCGGTGGCCATCAGCGTTCTCACTGGAGATCTGATCAAGGATCTTGGCAACACGCGCCTGCCGGATGCTCTCGTGTATGTGCCCGGTGTCATGAACGCCAGCTACGAGTCCAATATCTCCATCCGCGGATACAACGGCCAGCAGCTTTATCGCAACGGCTTCTATCGCCGTCAGACTTACACCACCTGGAACATCGACCGGGTCGAGGTGATCAAGGGCGCGGCGGCGGTGTTCTACGGCGTTCTCCGGCCGGGCGGGGTGATCAACTACCTGACCGGCAAGCCCAGCTTCGACGGCGACTCGACCGACGCCAGTGTGACGGTCGGCAGTGATTCCTTCATGAAGGCGGCAGTTTACAGCAATGTGCAGGCCGGGGATTCGGTCGCCTTTCGTGTTGGCCTCGGCGCTTCCGACGGCGGCGCATGGCGCAACAACGACTTTGATCGCCAGAACTATCAAGGCCTGTCCACCACCTGGCGCATCTCCAAGAATCAGGAACTCAACCTCGATCTTGAACATGTCCAGTGGAAATTCACGGATCTTCGCGGCATTGATCTCGCGCTGACCAATTCGCGTTATTACGGCAACGCCGCGGCGATCGCCTCCGGTCTTACTGTCAACCAGTGGATGGCCGCAAACTATCCCACGCTGCCCGTCTACGACACCTTCGTGCCGGACGCGCTCAACCCCAAGGGCCGCTATTACGTGAACGGTAGCGATACCTGGTCCGACCAGGAATCGGATACCGCGGACCTGACTTACCGATGGAAAATCTCTGACGGCCTGGTGTTCAGTTCCTCTTTGAACTACGCCCGCGATTTCTTCGAGGAAGTCCGCACGATCAGCAACGACCAGAGTCCTTACGCCAATGGCAACATTACCTACCAGTTTGGCCATTTCGGCAACACCCGCCGATCATTCAACTTCAATAACAAGCTGACTTGGCGCTTGGACTTCAGCACGGTCAAGAACACCTTCCAGTTCGGACAGGAATACTTGCACCTCGTCCAGACCACGCCCGGTATCCTTACGAGCGCCGGCAATTTCCAGGACGGATTTCGCAGTGCATCGTTTACCGAGAGTCCGGCGCAGTCTGCCCAGCGCAGCGGTACTGCCGCGCTTGCCGCAACCGGTATCACGTATAACATCACTCGACATCGCAATGACGACTTCCGCGCCTACTTCGCCATGGGCCAGAGCGTGCTTTTCGACGACAATCTGCACCTGCTCTATGGTGTGCGCTACAATGACGTCGCCCGCCACGTCACCTATAGTCAAGCGGTCGGCAACCGCGAAGCTACTTCTTCCGCTCGAAAGGCCACGCCCGAATACGGTGTCCTGTACAAGCTGACCAAGGAATTGTCCGCCTTCGCCACCTTCACGAAGTCGCTGGAAGTGCCCTTTGGCGCCGACGTCGACGGCCGGCCGATCGACCCGGTGGACAACACGGCCTACGATCTAGGCGTGAAAACGGCGCTATTCGGCGGACGCGTGAACAGCACCCTGAGCTACTACTGGACGCAGCGCGACCACATTGCGACCAATGACACGGCGAAGCAGAACGCCACCGGTCTCGCGCCTTACTTCATTTACGATAACACGCTTTTGTCCCGTGGTCTTGAGGCGGACATCAACGTAGCGCTCACCGACAGTTGGAGCCTCCTGCTCGGCTACACGCACGACTTGGAAAACAAATTCACGCGCTCGACCGTTGCGAGCAACGTCGGACTGCCACTTGGCGGCGTGCCGAAGGACTACTTCACGCTGTGGACCCGTTATGATTTCAAGGACGGCGAGATGAAGGGTTTCTTCCTGGGCGGCGGTCTGCGCGCCAGCACGGCGGCGCGCGTCTCGACCGACCAAATCGGCATCAGTATCAACAACGTGGCTACCCGAGCTGGCTTCGTGGTGTTTGATGCGCTGGTTGGCTATCGATTCAAGCTGGGCGAGCATCCTGTGACGGCCTCGCTTTCGGTCAAAAACATCGCGGATCGTGTCTACCGCGAGGGCGCGGATGGCGGCTGGGGTTCGCCCCGCCAGTTCCAGTTGACCCTCGGCACCAAGTTCTGATCTCGATCACAATTTCACAGTTCCTCTCGGGCCGCGCGCAGTGCGTGGCCCTTTTTCTGAAAAATGTCATCTCCAACGCTAATCAAGATCGCCCACATCGGCGGTGGTAGCCGCTATTGGGCCCGCGAATTGCTCTCGGAACTGGCCCAGTCCGCGCATCTGGCGGGGACGGTCGACCTCTACGACATTGACCATGCGGCGGCGCTCAAAAATGCGGCCATCGCCGAAAAAATTTTTGCGCGGCCGGAGGCACGGACATCTTTTAAGGTTCGCGCGACCCCGCAACTGCGGGACGCGCTGCGCGGGGCGGACATTGTGGTGCTATCGATCGAACCCGGGCCAACCACGGCGCGTTATGCTGACCTCAATATTCCGGCCCGACGCGGCATCCTGCAGCCGGTCGGCGATACGACTGGCCCAGGTGGCATCACCCGCGCTCTGAGAACCGTGCCTGTCTACGAGGAGTTTGCCCGTCAGATCATGACGCACTGTCCGCAGGCCTGGGTGATCAACTACACCAACCCGATGACACTTTGCACGGCGACGCTTTATGCCGTGGCGCCAAGAATCAAGGCCTTCGGCTGCTGCCACGAGGTCTTCCACGTGCAGGAAAAACTGGCCGGCCTGACGGCGGGTTGGTTTGGCGGGAAGCAGCCAGTTCGGCAGGAAATCCAAGTCGATCTGAGTGGTGTCAACCACTTCACCTGGATTACTCGCGCACGGTGGCGCAGTCATGATTTGCTACCTCTGTTGCAGCGGCGAATCACCGAGCCGGGCTGTTTCCATTCCCGGAAGACGGTCGCGCGGGCGCGCAAGGCCGCCGGTCGCTGGTTTGAGAGTGACGGACTTATTGGATTGGATCTTCTGCGGCGATTCGGTGCGCTCGGCGCGGCGGGTGATCGTCATCTGGCGGAGTTTGTTCCATGGTATGCAACAGACGAAGCCAGTCTGCACCGCTGGGGCGTGGTCCTGACACCCTACCGCTGGCGGTTGAAGCGAGCGCAAGCTCACGACCGGACAGTTTCTTCCTACGCCAGCCAGCCCTTGGTGCCGAGCATTGAGGAGGGAGTCCGCCTCATTGAGGCGCTCGCCGGTTGCCGGCCGATCGACACGAACGTCAACCTGCCCAATCGTGGCCAGGCGCCCGACTTGCCACTTGACCACATTGTCGAGACCAATGCCCAGTTTCGCCGCGATCGTGTCACGCCCATTTGCTCCAGTCCATTGCCGCCCGGCGCTCGTGCGCTCGTGCGCCGCGTTATTGATGTCCAGCAACTCACGCTCAAGGCCGCGCTCGCGCGTGATGCCGACTGTGCCTTCCAAGCGGTCCTGGCCGATCCGCTCATGCACCTATCGGTAGACGATGCTTGGCGGATGTTCCGCCAGATGCTTGTCTGTCTCAAGCCCCAGCTTCCCGGTTGGCGTCTGCCGTCTGGTCCCTGATTTGTCCCTCTTGCCCATGTGTCCTTTACGCTTGTTGGTTCATCTGCTTGCAGTGGCAGTCGGGAACTGGGCTGAAGAATTGCGAAGGAACCACAACACGCACTGAGCATCGACTGCATGACCGGATTCCACCCACTCGACCTCGCCGTCATCTTCGGTTATTTCGGCATCGTCATCTTTTTGGGAATGCGCGGTGCCCGGCATTCCGAGGGAGAAGAAGGTTTCTTTCTCGCTGGGCGCAAGCTGGGCAAGACCTACCAATTTTTTCTCAATTTCGGTAATTCCACTGACGTGAGCAGCGCGGTGAGCACGGCCAGCCTCGTGTATCAGCAGGGAGTCTCGGGCGTGTGGCTCACGTTCCAGATGGTTTTTCTCAATCCCTATTACTGGTTTATGAACGCGTGGTTTCGCCGCGTGCGACTCGTGACTATGGCCGATCTCTTCGAGGATCGGCTCGGCAGCCGAGGGCTCGCCCGTTTCTATGCGCTGTTCCAAACTGTTTCGGCGATGACGGTCATCATCGGACTCGGTAATTTTGTCACCTTCAAGATCGCGTCCGCCATCGTGGTGAAACCCGAGGTCGAGTGGAGCGCCGCTGAGCGCGCTTCGGTCGAGGCCTATCGCGAACTCCGGCAATTGGAGCCGGCGGCGCTTCGGGGCGAACTGTCGGCGACGGAGTGTGAGCGTCTCGAAACCTTGCGGAACCTAAAGGCGCGAGGACAACTTCACAGCCAGATCAGCCGACTGGAGCCATGGAGTTTCTACGTCGTCTATGCCCTGATCGTCGGCACTTACATTGTGCTCGGTGGCATGAAGGCGACGGCGATCAACGAGGTGCTGCAAAGTGTGCTCATCCTGGCTTTTTCGGTGATCCTCATCCCCGCCGGTCTCACGGCAATCGGAGGACTGCCCGAACTTGGCCGACGCGTGCCGGCGGCGATGTTTGAACTCGTCAGTTCCGGTTCTGCGCACATCACCGGCTTGGTTCTCATCTCCATCCTGCTCGTGACGGTCGTCCAGATCAACGGTATCATTGGCAACATGGGCATCAGCGGTTCCGCGCGGAACGAATACGCTGCCCGCTTTGGCGCGGTCTCCGGTACGTTTGCGAAGCGGCTTATGGTCATCCTCTGGTCGTTCTGCGGACTGATCGCGGTCGCGATGTATTCGGGCGAAGGGGCCTTGGCTGATCCCGATACGGCTTGGGGCGCCATGTCGCGGCAACTGTTGGGCCCGGGTCTGCTCGGCTTGATGCTGGCGGGCGTGTTTGCCGCCAACATGTCGCGCGTGGCTGCGGAGACAATGTGTGTGTCGGCGCTGTTCGTCCGCAACGTCTGGCGACACTTTCAACCCGATTTGGACGAACGCGGGGCCGTGCGCGTCGGCCGGTGGACCATCGTCGTGGCGCTAGCCGCTGGCATCGCGGCGGCGATGCATATGGACGACATCTTTGCGGTCATGCAGCTGCTGGTCACAGTTAACGTGCCTTTCGGTGCGGCTGTCATGCTCATGTTTTTTTGGCGGCGGCTCACGGTGCCGGCCGTGTGGTCGGCCGTGATTGTTGCCTCCCTGATCAACATCCTGCTGCCCCTGGCACTCACGAAGATTCCGGCGGTGCGCACTGCGGCTTCGCTGCTGGCCCGCCCACTTGATGCAGCTGGTCGGCCTGCTCCAGTTTACTTCGACGCCGTCGTGCGTGTGCATGCGGACGACCCGACGAGTGCAGTTGAGGGACGAGGCCGTTTTCACCTCGAATTGTGGCTGCTGCGCCGGACGGGATTGGCCGTCGATAAACTTACCCCGAGCGACCGTCTGGCGGCGCGGTTCTTTTTCAACGCGCTCTTTCCGTTCGTCCTGTTGCTGGGCGTCAGCCCGTTTACGCAGCCTCCCGCCCGAAAGCGCCTGGACCAGTTTTACGGCAAGATGAAGACCCCGGTGGGAGCTACGCCGGAACTTGAAGTAATGGCGATGGCTGAAACCCGCCGGGATCCGCAGCGCTTCGATCAACTCAAACTATGGCCAGGCTCCGCATGGGAGTTCACCAAATGGGATCGCGTCGACACGATTGGATTCTTCGCATGCGGTGCTATTTCAGGTGCCATTATCGCGCTCTTCTGGGGTTTGCTTCGGCTGACTGCGCCCTGAAATTCGCAGAGCGCAACCGGCCTTGTTCACTCAGTGCTCCATGAAATCAATTGTTGCGTCTCTCACGTCGTATTGCGTCTGCGTATTATTCATCGCACCGGCGGTCGCGGCTCGATTGGGAGGTTTCCTCAATCGACCCACACGATTCCAGATTGGATCGCGAAGGTTGCGGCCTCGGTGCGGTCGCGCGCATGGAGTTTTTCGAGAATCTTTCCGACATGCAGTTTTACCGTTCCGACCTCGAGGGAAAGAAGGGCGGCAATTTCCTTATTACTGTTTCCCGCCGCTACCAGCCGCAACACTTCGAGTTCGCGGACGGTTAAATTGGGTCGTCGCAAGCGTTCCGCCAGTCGGTTGGCGACGACATTCGGCATGTAGGTTTCGCCGGCTGAAATTGCGCGGATGGCAGCGATGAGCTCTTCCCGCTGGAGCGATTTTGGCAGGTAGGTTTTCGCACCGGCTTGCATTGCTCGCAGGATATCGTCGCCACCTTTGTAAGTTGAAAGGAGAATTACTTTCGCCTCCGGAAATTCCCGGCAGATCGCCGCAGTCGTCTGTACACCGTCCATTCCCGGCAATCTGAGATCAATCAGCGCGATATCCGGTCGGTGCGTCCGGAAATCAATCAGCGCGGCCTCGCCGGTGCCCGCTTCCGCGACGACGCAAAAATCCGGCTCCATTTCGATGGATGTCTTGAGGCCGATCCGGACGAGCGCGTGGTCGTCAGCGAGGAGGATGCGCAGTTTTGTTTGATCCATAATCAGACGACGACAACGTTGCGGCTAAGGGAAACGACGACAGTGGTGCCCCAGTGCGGAGCGCTTTGAATGTGTAACTTGGCTCCTATTTTCTCCGCGCGTTCCCTGAGGCCGATCAATCCAAATTCACCAGGCCCGCGGCGTTTTCGGTCCATCACGCTGAAACCACAACCATTGTCCGCGACTTGAAGTTCGATTCGGTCATTGGCGGCCAGCATCACGACTGTGATTCGCGATGGAGATGCATGCTTGATCGCGTTGGTCACTGACTCTTGCACAATTCGCAAAATGTGTTTCTTCACCACCGTGCCCAATTCGGGCCACGTTCCTTCGCAGTGAAAATCCAGCGAGATCGGGGTTTGTTGCAGTCGTTCCCTGACCGCCGCCTCGATCAATGTGGGCAAATTTTGTTCAAAAAGGTCGTCGTTCCGGAGATCGCTGACCGCCGCCTGGGCTTCGTCCAGACTGTGGCGCAACATGGCGCGCGCCGTGTTCAATCCATCCCGTGCGCGTTCCGGCTGGCCGGTTATGATGGTCGCAATAGCGTCGAGCAGAATGGTGGCGCCGGCCAGTTGTTGCTCCAGCGTGTCATGCAATTCACGGGCGATGCGGTTGCGCTCCTCCAGCATTGCAGTATTTTCAACGTTACCTAGGATGATGTTGGTTTGTGATCGAACCCGCTGATTCAGGCTCCAGATCCATCCGAGTGCTCCCAAAGCAAAGGCGCTAAGCAAAGCAACTACCGCGAGCAACCGTCGAGCCGTCCACCAGGAGGGACGGGACAGTATCTGCATATCGCGCAAGGAGCTCAGGTGCAGCCGGAACGATGCTGGGGTGACCAATTGATATACATCGGGGGGACGCAGCCGGTCGATCTGACAAATGCCTTCTAAATTGAGGGTGCTGCCAACCGGGGGAATCTCGCGTTCGTCCACCGGGGAAGACAGGTCCACGTCGGCGCTAAAAACCACGTCACCTTCCGATACAACCATCACAATGCCGGTATCGCGGCGGAACAGTTCAAGCAACTCCACTTTGATTTGGACCAGATCCGCCTCACGCTCCACATTGAGCAGTTGTTTGGCCGCGGTTTGCAAGGGTGCGGGGGGCGGTCCGTGAGCGAGTATGCGTGCAAACGAGTTCTTTAAAATCGGCTGGATGGTGCCCATCTCGGGGAAACCGACCGCTTCAATTTGATCGCCAATTGCCACGGGTGACTGGCGTTGCAACCGGATTTCGAGGCCGTGCTTGCCGTCACGGACAAAGACCGTATTTGGGGAAGCGCTACCGGTGACAACCCCGCGTACGCGGGTTAATTCGCCGGAAAATATGTTTCGGTGCGATACGAGCAAAGCGTCCGCTGGGCGGATCGGCACGGAAAAAATATCCTGGGGTGCCGGTGTATCCACAAAAAAAGTATCCGGTCGGTCTGCCGACCACAACACAGGCTCGATTATCTGGTGCTGTGAATTTTTTGAACCACCCACCACGCCCCGCAGGCGCAGCCGGGCACCTATCAGTTGCATTGACCGGATGGGCGTCGCCGATTCGAGCATGACTCGAAGGGACGCTCCATCCAGGGAAACCAGCAATTTGAGGTCACCGCTCGGTCTTTTCTCAACCGATCGAACAATGCCCTCGATTTCCACCCACCGGCAATCTTCACGTCCAGAGAGAAGATCGTAGTACCGCACCTTGCGTGGCTCGGGCAGGGCCCGATGATCGAGTAACGTGGTGCTCACCTCTTTGACAATGGGGGTAAAACTTCCGATAAAGGTCGTGCCGGTCATTTCCACGTAGTCCCCCATATTGTATTCCTGACGGGATTCGAGCTGCCAGATGAAGATCGCGTCGGCGTCGTCCTGGATAAACATTTCGTGGGATGTCGCACGTGTCACCACACCACGCAGCCGCACCGGCAGACCGAGAGAGGCTTCTTCGGGTGAGAGGCTCCGAACTTCTTTGATGGAGGTGATCACACGGTCCTTCGCTCCTGCTGTTTCTGCCCCGATGGACCAAGCGCACGAGCCCAAAAGCCCGGCGAAAATCAGGCAAGGCAAGCGACGAAAAAAGGGCAGGGTATAACGCACGACAGTTCGGAAGCGGCTAATGACAGGGATGGGAGTCAGGCAGTAAACAAAGTCCCGTTTCCCTCGCTGGTGAAATTTAACTTCGGTGCGGCTCACCGCACAAGCACGTTCCGCAGTTCGAGATACTCGCGGTGTCTTTGGTCCGAACGGAATGGACGAAACAAGCAGCGGTGCGAATAAACGGAAAAGCGGGCCGTGAAATCCATGGCCCGCTTTTGTTTCATGAATGGACCGTGGTCGGTTTAGAAGTCCACCCCCACGGAAAACTTGTAAGCCGCTCCGCGCGCGTAGATCTGACCGTAGCGGTGCTGGTCATTCAGAAGGTTGTCGACGTTGAGTGCGAACCGGGTCTGATACTTATCGTTGATCTTGATGCGATATTCGGCGAACGCATTGATCGTTGTCCGGGTCGGTGTCCAGAGTTTCACAAGTACCGGTGGTTCGCTGGTGCCGTTGGGAAACAACTGGGTGACGTTGCCGCCACCGCCAGTGAAGCCCGTGAACCAAAGACGTTTGTCTTCCCAGTTGCCGCCAAGACCGACCGTTACTCCCTTTATCGGCAGGACCTTGTCCAGGTTGTAGCGAATCCAGATTGAAGCGGTATTGGCGGGAGAATCGTCCTCGGATTGTCCGTAGTCAGGGATCTGTGCGTTATAGGTCGTCGTATCGGTCACGTTACCGTAGACCTCTGATGCCTTTTTTGCGTACGACAGCGTACCGAAATAGCCATCCTGTACGTACCACCAGCCGAAGGGCCAGTACGGCGCTTTGACGAACTGATACGTCTTCGAGGTGACCTTCCGATTGATGTGCGAATAGTTGAGCGTGAACTGCAGTTCATTCGTTACCGAGAAGATCATCGTCGTATCCCAACCGATCGCCTGGTCGTTAATTGGCACTGAGGCACCTGACCCGTCCGGAGCGTTGCCGATGCCTTTGCTGCCGTCGCCAAAGTAGTAAGGAGCACCAGCTGTGTAATAAAAATTACCGCCCCATTGGCCAGAGTTGAACTTGGCCGCATTCACGAATTCCCATACTGCCGCGTCGCCGACATTGATCAGCGGGAAAACGCGATTGCCGGTATAAGCGGAATTGCCCGTATTGACTTCAGCGTCGCGGGTCAGGCCTTTGTTGCCATTTGCGTCGGTATTGTAGCTCCACCAGTTTGCGACGTCGGGTATCGAGTAGATGTCGTTCAGGTTTGTCGATGCCGCCATGGCGGTCAGAGCGGGCCACCAAGCCGAAGAATATATCTTCTTGGCCTCGGTCAGACCGCCTGCGGAATTGCGCAGGGCGAACCAGATCGACTCCGGACCAGCATGCCACCAGACCGTTGAGGAGGGTTTGGTGGGATCGTATCCGTTTTGTACGGACTTGTAAGGTGACGGCGCCCACCACAGATATCGCGGAGTGCCTTTCCGAACTGTTCGAAAGGCACTGACCGTACCGGAAATCTTGCCATTTAGCAGATCAACTTTCATGCCCGCTTCGTAATTTTTGGCCTTCGTTGGGTCGAAAACTTTGCCATTGCCGTCTTGAGCGGTATAATTTGGCACCACCGCCGTCGAATAGAGACCGAAGATCGAGATTTCCCGGGTAAGAGCAAAACTCACACCGGCCTGAGGGCTGGTCGCGGTCGGCGCCTTCGCCGAATATTTCGAGCGGCTGTTGTTGTCCGCTTTATGAGTGGTCTCATAAATGTAATTCTTGAGGTTGGTCGAATCATTGCGGTCGTGCCGAATGCCGGCAATGGTCGTAAGCCGGTCGTTCCAGTACTGCCCCTGCCAGACGCCGTAGAAGCCCAAGTCCCAAGTCTCAATATTTGTGCGGTAGAGCAATGTACGGGCCGCGTCCGCTCGACCGTCGCCTTGGATTCCATAGCGAAAGTAACTGTAATCAGAGGGGCTCTTGTAGCTATAGCGATCTACATTATCAACCGGCTTTCCAGTATATGAGTAGGGTGCACTGTATTCATCTTCGACCGAGGTCAGGTGCATGTATTGCAGGCCGAGGATGAAGTCGTGGTGACCGAATTTCCCCAAATCGAGTTTATAGTTGAAGTCGGCTCGGATCTGATCGCGAGTCTCGTCCTTGTTGTCATCGTCCCAGCGGTAGCGGATTGCAGCCTTATTGCTGGTCGCGGGAGCCGACGGCAAGATCTCGTTCTGAGCGAGATTTTGTAAAACAAATCCGTAAAGCTTGTCGCCTCGGAATGTGCCTGCCGGACGGAGTGCGTAAATCTGCTGGGCCGAGAGGCCTTGAAAGGTACCCGCACTGCTCGCCTGGCCGATTGCTTGCGCAAGATTGTAGGTATTGCCGCCGATCGACACATTCGCGGTCGGATCGTAGCTGCGTTTGTCGGAAACTGAGAAGGGCTCAGTCATGGTGCCCACGTCGGTGATCTGACGGGAGTCGAAAGTCGATTTGTTGCGCGAGATGCCCACCTTCGCGAACATATTTTCGCCGATCTGTTGTTGGATATCGAGGACGAGGTTATAGTAGGGACCCTTCAAGTAAGTATCCGGACCGGACCACCGAAAGGTACGCGTATCAATCATTCCACCCGGTGCCACGTCTGTGAGCCAGCTGGCTGCGCGAGAAGCACCCGTATTCAGATTCGAGCGGATGTTCTGGAAGCCAACGCCCTTCTGGTTTTCGTGGCCAAACTCTGTTTCAATTGTGACTGTGGTTTTTGCCAGTGGTTTGAAGCTGAAAATCGGATCAACCATGAAAGCCTTGCGATTGTATATATCGGTAAAGTCTCCGCCCTGCTGGTAGGCACCCGTGATGCGAAATGCGGGACGCCATTTGCTTTTTCCATCACCAAGGGGGCCAGTGAAATCAAATTCTGAGCGGTAAAGACCGTCGTTGCCGATCGTGACTCCAAGGTAGTACTGGCGGTGCTGCAGGGGCTTCTTGGGAATGTAGTTAATGACACCGCCGAAATTGCCCACGCCATAAAGTAGGGCCGAAGGTCCGCGCAAAACCTCGACGCGATCGATGTTGATGGAGTCGGCGGTACGCACGCGGCGGAAGCCATCGCGCAACACTTGGTCGATGACGAAACCACGTAGTTTAGTGGTGGAATCACCGGCCTTGCGGGTGTTCCCTCGCGGATCGTTGGCGCCTGCACTCTGCGGGTCAAAATCTTGCTCGATAAGAGCGTCGGATTGCGATTCGAGTACAACGCCAGCGGAATAGCGAAGCGCTTGCCGAAGGTCTGTGGCACCCGTGTCACGAATGAACTCACTGGTGATGACCTCAAGATTGGCTGGGATATCTCTGATCGAAGTGTTGAGTCGCGTGCCCGAAATTGCATTCGTGGCCTTATAACCTTTGTCCTTACTGGTAGAAACCTCGAACGGTGAAAGAACAATGGTGTCGTCGGGGGAGAACGTCTCACCGGGCTTCGACTCACCGGGATTTGTTTTTTTAACAGCTTCCGCGGGTGGGACGGGAGCTGGATTTGTCGTTTGTGCGGGCAAACTGCCGACGACGGCGCCCTGCAGAAGCAAGGCAGCGATCGCTGCGTAGTGAGTATGGGATCGTCTCATATTCGGGGTGTTGTGGTGTTGTCATTTAACCGGCTGACTCTTGAGGGAGCCCTTCGGTTGAAAGCGCGGGAATCTTCGGCTGGCCTGCGTGGGGTGCCGCCGAAGATTTTATTTTGCACCGGGCCGCGCGAGCGGGTGCGATGCAACGGCGCGAAATAAAAGCGGTGCCTTCTTTCTGACAATCCGCCACAAGACCTGATAATAACTAGACTTTTGGCATAGTCCGTGACCGTTGCAGTGAGGTCGAACCTTCCGACGCAGTCACCCCCATCGGGTGCAAAAAGATGAATCGACCGCACAGCTCTTCGCTAAGAAATCTAACCTGCCTCAACTCAGAGTTTGCGAATGACAATCCGGCAGGGCTATCCGCCGGGAGGAATATTTTTTAAGTAAACATCCCTGGAGCAAGCTCTGGGGCATTCGACAAGACCACCCAACCACACGCGCCCGTCGTTATAACTTACTTTAGGACCAGCTATATGCCGCGATTCGTGCGCGTTGCCACGTTCGAATCGCGGCATAAAGTCGCTCCTGCACCCAATCAGACCGAGGCCGTTCGACAGGGCTCACGGTCTGCAATAAGCGTCCGGGTATTGGCCCCATTGCGAATGAACATCGGAACGATTGGATGAATCGTGGCGCAATGATGCGACCAGCGCGCCCTAATTTATCGGATCGAGGGCCGGCCACGTACGCCTGCCGTCATTCTTGCAGCGGAAGAGCACGCATGTCAGAGGACAGCCAGATCCAACGCAATTCTTGCAGCCAGCGACGGTGTTCCAATCGGCCCTAAATTGCAGGCAAAGCCGGGGAACCCCTAATGTATCCAAAGTATAGGCGCGAACAAAAACAGGGTTTTTTTAGACGCTATCGCGGATTAACGTTCGGGCGGTCCCGCGGTAGCTGGCACCCGCCGGATCTTTTCACGGACACCCGATGGCCATTCGATGTTTTGCCACGATTCCCCACTGACGCCGGAAAGGACCAGCACCGGCTCTTCTCCCGCTGAGCGGATCGTCAGGCCGTCGATAGCGAACCCATGCAAGTTGTCGGCGACAATGGCGGAGCGGAAATCGGGCGAGGTGAATTGCAGAGTCACGTTTTCGAAGCGCACGCCGGTGGCGTGGCGCAAATAGAAACCCCACGATGGCAATTCGCCAAACATGGTGAACTCTGGATAGCCCGCGCGATTCTCGGGTACTTCCGCCAGCCGGTTTAGCGGCATCTCGGCGCGCGTGCGCACCGCGCCGCCGCCATACGTGATCGTGACGTTTCTCAGCACGACATCCTCGATGGGCCGGTCAGGCAGCCCGACAATGGACGCCGGCATTATGTTCGCTAAGAATTTCAGCGGCGGTCCCTCATGTTCGTAACCGGCGTCGGGTTTGCCGGCGGAGATTTCCACCTCGATGTCACTGAGTACGACGTGTCGCAGAATCCCGGGCGGCTTCGCAGGATTGCGCTGGCCGAGGCGGAGGAAGAATGCGTTGCCCGTGTTCCGCGCCCGCACGTGGTTGACTTCGATGTCTTCGATCACGGCGCCGTCCACGCTCTCAAGCGCGATGGCGGAACGATAAGTGTCACGGATATCGATGTCGTAAATTCGGATTCGTCGGAAGCCATCATACGAAGCTGTGCCGAATTTAACCGCACTTGCGCTGCTGCGGATGCGACAATTCGCAATGACCACATCCTCGCAACCGCGGCCCTCGGAGTTTGGCTCGGACTTAAGACAGATGCCGTCGTCAGCCGCGTTGATGTCGCAGTCCGTAATGCGCACGCTCCGACAATTCACGAGATCGAGCCCGTCATTGTTCCAATAGCTCGTGCTGTCCACACGTACGCCGGCGATTTCCAAATTGTCGCACATCCGGTAGCTTTGGACCCAGTTGGCGGCATTTTTCAGGGTGATGCCGCTGACACGCACGTCGTGGCAGTGGGAAAACTCGATGAGTTGTGGACGTACGTTCTCGTCCACGCGCCACGTGGTCATGTCCGCCCGGCTGCGCTGCGCGACGACGGACGTCAACGTGCCGGCGCGCTGCATGGCGTGCGGGTCGATAGTCCGTCCCTCGGTGGTGTCGGTGCCGAGGTTGACGGTCTGTCCCGGCGACAGGCCCGGGAAAAAGTTCACGAGGCGGCCCGACTCAAAGATCCGGATGGTGTCTTGCGCGACCAGCTTTCCCTGACCGTCGATTGTGCCCTCGCCCGTGAGTGCGATCCGCTCCTGCCCGGTGGCAAGGATAAGGGCCGGCCATTTTCCGCGGCGGTAATCGGCCACGTGCGGGCTGCCCAGCAGCTCGGCGCCCTTCTCAAGGTGCAGTGTGACTCCAGAGCGAAGCTCAAGCGTACCCGTCAAGTAGCGCCCCGCCGGAACCGCCACGGTGCCGCCACCGGCGGTGTGCGCGGCATCAATGGCCCGCTGGAAAGCGGTGGTGTTGAGCGTCGCTCCATCGGCGGTGGCGCCGAAGTCAGTCGGCGACCAACGCCTGGTCTCGACCGCGCTCGTCAGAGGCGTGATGACGGCGGAGACCAGCAGCCACAGCAGCGCAGGTCTGGTCCGTCGGAATGGTGCAAACAGGTGAATGATCGGATCAGTCGCGAATTGAGACATGGGAAAAGAGAGGACGCGGTGGCTGATGCTCAACCCGCGCCGGCGGCCAGCCGGAGCAGGAACCAGAACAAGGCGATGATGCCGGCGGAGGCGCCGCAACAGATAAGGAATCCGATCGTGTCCACCCGGTCCCAGCGCGTGAATTCCCATGCAGAGCCAGCGCCGAGCAGCTTCGTGTGATCGAAGCGGTGTGGGTCGCGCCGCGTGGTCGCCATCGCGGCCTGATCCAGTTCGGGCATCGGGTCGACGGGTGTCTTCATCTTGCCATAAAATAAATCAACGCGCGCTTGCGCCGGCGGGCAGGTGACGAGGCTGAAGCCCATCAGCAGAATGAAGGGGGCGAAGGCATCGAAGAAAAACCGGACTGCAAAGCGATTGGATTCTGTCATCCGCTCGACCGGCACACCGACGAGTTTGAGCACGACCAACTCGGTGTGCAGCCGCCCCTGACCCTTGAGTGGATTGGCGGGGTCGATCGCATCGGTGCGGACGACTTTCTCGAAATATACGGGGACGAGCCGGCCTCGGGCGTCCTCGGAGCGGGCCGTGAGCATGGGGTGCGCGCGAAGCGCTGGGAACTGTGCGAGGGCAAACGGACCAACGATGTTGAGACCGACCGAACAGACCAGCCCGAGCCACGCGCCCGCGACGGTGAGCCGGCGCCAAAAGAACATCAAGAGCACGACGGCGCCGAAAGGCACACTGACGGTCTTCACCAAAATGAGCGCGGAGAACACGCTGTCCATTTGGAGCGCAGCCACAATTCCGAAGCCGAGTGTAATGACCATCGCCCAGCGGCCGGCGACGACGGCCTCCGCCTCGTCCATTCCCGGACGAAAGTGAGCATAGACATTACGGACAAAGAGGGCCGAGACAGACAGGGTCTGCGCGGCGACGGTGTCCATGTTATTGGCCAGCACGCCGACGATCATCAGACCGAGCAAACCGGGGCCGAGGAGCTGGCGCGACATCGTGCCCCAAGCGGCGTCGGGATCGGCGAGCGCATCGGCACCGCTATACAGGGCGAGGGCGATCAGGCCGCAGAACGCCCACATGATTGTGATGAAGCGTTTGCCGTAGTTGCCCGCGACGCCGCCAAAACGTGCAGCGAACTCGTCGCGCGCGGAACCGGCGATACTCATGTTGCCGATGATGCCATTGATCTGAATGAGCGACACGAGGATAAGTGCGATCAGCACGAGACCGGTGACCTGCTGCGCGCCAGTGTCTATGGCCAGCAGGTCGAACATCTCCGCCGGCACGCGCACGGAAAGTTGCGACCAACCGCCAATGGCTGCCATCCCGAGTGGAATGAGGATCGCGGAGAACAGCAGAGTGAGAAAACTCTGGATGATCTCGTTCATCGCGGTGGCGGTCATGCCACCCATGACGACGTAGGCGCCGACGATCAGCGTGTAAGCGACGTAGAACGGCAGCGGGCTGAATGCCGGAATGTAACTCCGGAGTTCGCCGCGAGCGTCGCGTTCGCGCAACTCTGCGAGCTTGGCTGTGCTTCCGGCTGAAAGCGACCTGGCCTCATGTTCCAGCGTACGCATTTCGCGGAAGCCCTCGACTGAATCCCGTTCCGTTGCGTTCCACGCTGCCGCAGGTTTCACCACAAGGGCGGAGCAGATCTTGTAGGTGATGAGATTGCCGAAGCCGATGACGACGAAGATCGTGGCCGCGGCCTGGAACACGGCGTAGAACGATGCGAGCCGGCGACTGCCGAGACGGTCCTCGAAGAGATCGGCGGTCGTCACGAGGCGCGAGCGGCGAAACCACGCATACATGAACCAGTAATAGGGATTCAGAAAAATCAGTTGGAATCCCACCCAGCAGCCGGAGACGCCCTGCTGATAGACGAGACTCGAAGTACTGACGGCGCCGTTGGCATCGGTGGCATTGCCGAAGTTGAGCAAGAACTGATAGAGCTTGCCAAGCTTGCGGCCGGCGAGGAAGAGGCCCTCCTGGTTTCGCGCGGCCCTGGAGGCGCGGTAACCCAACCAAAGCACGACCACGAGATAGAGGACAATGATCGCAAGATCGAGGGGATGGATGCCGTTCATCGGGGCCGAATTCCGGCCGCTTCACCGGGCCAGTGCCAGGGTTTGAGGTCGCCGCTCCAAGCGATGCCGATACTGGCGTCGTGCGTGAAGCTGTCCTTGTCCCGTTCGCAGTGAAAAACCATAACGCAACGGCCTACGCCCGGGATCGTCCGGGCATCGAACCCATAGCCAGCGGTGAGACGGCCTTGCGCCCACTGCCAGTCATGCTGTCCGAGCGTGAGCACGCCCTCATCACGCCAGCTGTGGAGATCGCGCGAACGTTTTACCCCGACGCCATTTTCTGGTGAATGGAATAGGATATACTCGTCGTTTTGCGCGATGACTCTGGCGTTTTCGCCGCCGTCGACGCGACCGTCGAAGTGCCAAGTCTTCAAGTCTCGCGACCAGGCCATGCTCACTCCCGTCTGCTTGATTTTGCAGAAGCACCACCATTTGCGGGACTCATCCTTGTCTGCAATGATGCATGGATCGATCATCCTGGGCATTTTCTCGTGAGGCACCTCAGGCCCGAGAAAGAAGATCATGGCAGGCTCATAGTTGGGAGGTTATTTTCACCAGGACCACGCCGTGGCGGGGCACCTCCGCCGAGAAGGTGTCGGTGAACGATCCGAGATTCTGTTGCCGCCAGAGATCGCGGACTTGTTGTGCGCCGCGCAGGTTCAGATCGATCCAGCTTGCGGTCACAGTCGCGGGCAATTCGCCGCGATTGAACAAGCCGACGGCCAGCGCGCCATCGGCGAGCGGACGTGCCCAGACTTCGAGATTGCGGTCGCGCGCCACGCGGCCGGCGGGGCGGCCGAGCGGATCCTGATCGACGGCGATCACCTCGTCGTTGGTGAGCAGGCTGAGCGTGAAGTCGTCGAGCTTCGTGAGGTCACAGCCAATGAGCAGCGGCGCGGCTTGCAGACACCAGAGCGAGACATGGGTAAATTGCTCATCGGGTGTGAGCCGTGTCGGATGCAGGCTCGGGCCCCAGCCGACTTGGCCGACGACGAGCATGTCCGGATCGTTCCAGCGGCCCGGCCCGGCGAATTGCTCGTGTCCATTCTGCGAGAAGCCGATGCCCGCCATGCTCGGCCAGGTGTCGATGATGTCTCTCGTTGTGCGCCAGAGCTGGCCGCCGGTGCTTGCGCCCCATGTCCAGACGTCGCCCAGTCCATATTGGCACAGGCTGAAAACGATGTCGCGCGGCTGCGCGCGGAGCGCTTCGCCCATCGTGTGGTAGGGGCGGACGAGTTCGGCGCGCGAATCGTCGGCCGTGTAGAAACGGTAGCTACACCAGTCGTATTTGAGATAATCGAAGCCCCACTCTGCAAAGCGCGCGGCATCATCTGCCTCGTGCCCGTAGCTGCCAATGCAACGCCCGCACGTGAACGGCCCCGGCGAACTGTAGAGGCCGATCTTGAGTCCCAGCGAATGAACGTAGCCGGCCAGCCCCGTCATGTCGGGGAAACGCGGGTTGGAATTGATGCGGCTCTGTGCGTCGCGCGGCGATCCGAGCAAGGTGGGATCGGCGGTGTGCCTGAGCTGCATCGGTGACATACCTTTGGCCTTCGCTTGATCGGCAATCCCTCGAAAAATCGGATCATCGGGCGCCGGCTGCATCATCCAGAAATCGTCGATGTTCACGTAGCTCCAGCCATGTTGCATTAGCCCGGTCCTCACAAAGGCGTCGGCGGCGGAGCGCACATCGCTTGCCGTCACGGCTTCCGCGAAACAGTTCCAGCTGTTCCAGCCCATCGGCGGCGTGAGCGCGAGTGTGTCACCGATCACAAGCTTGATTTCGCGTGTAGCGGTGCCTCGGGAATTTTTTGCGGTGACTTGAATCCGGTATTCGCTGCGGCGGGGGATCACACCGGTGAGCCGGCCCGACGTGGTATCGAGGTTCACGCCGTCTGGCAGGCCTTCAGCGGAGAACTCCATCGGCCGCTCTCCACTGGCGGCGATGGTGAATAGGAGCGGGCTGTCCGGTCGCGCGCCGAAAACGGCGGGGCCGTTGAGGCGCGGGACTGGCGGCACGACCGGAGTAAGCAGGGTGGTTTTCTCCAGCGGTGGGGCGACAGACTTTGGCATCTCGCCCACGTAGTCGATGTTCGCATCGGCCCAAGCGGTGGAGGGATCGATCTGGTCGGGCGACTGCACCAACAGCGCGAGCGTTTTCACGCCAGTGAGCGGAACCGAAATCTCCCGCGCCGCGTCGCCCTGTTTGATCGGATCGCCAGCGTAGAGCATACGACCGTCACCCACGACCTCGAACCATACCGGGCCGGGACTCTTTGTATCATCGGTGACTCCGGTCCAAGCGTGTAACGTTTTCGCTTCGCCATCGAGCTCGACTTGCAACCGCGCCACCCCGCGTGTGCCGACGCCGCTTTTGTAAACGTGACCGGCAATGGTGATTGGCCTGCCCTCCGCGCTCAGGTCTGGCTGAGGTGGAGGGGCGGTAAGCCCGCGCAGGCTGTCGACGTGGCGTAGGTCGAGTTGAGAAACCGGCAGGGTTGCCGCTGGAGCGAGCACGGCGAGAAGCGGAAACAGTACGAGAATGAAGGCGGCAAGTTTCACAACACGGGTTAATGGGTGGTGTCGCGGGGCAAGTACGCCCCGGTTTTATTTCGAAGCAAACTTCCATCCCGGGAGATGGGGTTTCAGGTATTGCAGCATGCCAGTGAACATGCGCCAAGCTTCGTCCGTTGGAAGGCGGACGAGTGGATCCGCGAGCAACGCTTGAAACGCGAGGTCGACGTCGCGTTCGAGTGCGGCGCGCAGCGTGAGCTGCTGCACGTCGATTACGCGGCGAACAAGCGCCCGTGCGCCGGGCGGCAGCGGACTGGAGCGGATAGGCGTGACGCGATCACGACGAAACCGGGCATTGGTTTCGACGATGTGTCCGAGAGGCAAATCAGGCGCCTGGCCGGTGTTGGGCAAATTGACGTTGGTATCGAGAGACGCGATACCGGCGAGCGCCTCGATGATTTTGACGCCTTCTTCATTGCTGGGTTTGAGCGGCAGTCGTGCGTAGTGCGAAGCGCGATGATTGCGCAACGCTGCGCGGCCGAGGCGCCATTGATAAGGAGTAAGAACGACGCCCCAGCGGTGCAGATTGGCTTCGTCCGTGGCATACCACGGGACAAATTCCGCCAAGTGGCGGTCGCCTGCCGCGGCAAGAGCGCCAAAACGATAAAACAAATCGTCGGCGACCAATCCGTCGCTGCGGAACCACTGGCCGGTTTGCTTCCGGGCGTCGGCCTCCGCGGTGCGCGGCAGGAAATGGTCGGTTGCGGAAACGTGGCGTCGCAGACCCGGCAGCAGGTGATGTTGCCGCCATTTGGCGCTGGTGACCCACGTGAAGTGATTGACGCCGGACAAGTCCAGTTGGATCTGCTCGCGAGTCGGCGCGAAAGGAAGTCCGAACCAGCGGGCGACCAGTTCGGCAAGCCGCTTCTGCGTATGGAAAACCTCATGGCAACAACCGAAAGCCTTGATGCCCGGAGCCGCGGCGTAGAGCGCGGCGGTACACAGCGTCATCGGATTGGTGTAATTGATGACCCACGCGTTCGGGCAGTGTTCGGCGATAGCCTGGGCGAATTCCGTGTAAATGGGCACCACGCGCAAAGCGCGCGCCAGGCCGCCGGGCCCCGTGGTGTCACCGACCGGCTGGACAATTCCGTGCTTCGCCGGGATGACGAGATCGGCGTAACGTGCCTCGACCGGCCCAGGCTCGATCGAGAGCACGACGAAGTCGGCATCGCGCAACGCCGTTTTGAGAAAGCGGACGGCCCGCATGCGAAAGCGTGTACAGGCTTCAGGCCGACTGAAAATGGCGCCAGCGATGGCGACGTTTTTTTTGGCCGCGGCGTAGTCGAGATCGTAGAGATCGATTGCGCCGGTGAGGTAGGGCGAGAGCGCAAGCTCGCCCAACAGATTGCGCGCCCAATAACGGGAGCCGCCGCCCAGGTAAGCGATCTTGATTTCAGCGGGCTCCATAAAAAAGGGTGGCGCCCTAGGGGCCACCCGCAGGCGCGTGTGGATGCGGTGGGTTACTTGAAGGAGACCACGTAGCGGATGATGAACTGGCGCCCGTTGGCCGTCTTTTTCGAGCCGGTATAGTATTGTTCGTCGAAGGCGTTCTTGACGTTGAACCGGACCATGTGGTCGAACCGGCCGGTGCTGGCCAACGTATAGCCGGCACCAAAATCACAGGAGGTGAAGCCCGGTTGGTTGATGGTGCGGCGGATGCCTGAGCTGGTGTCGAAGAGTTGGGGACCGACGTTGAAGACACCAGCGGTGAAAAAGAGGCTCTTGAGTGTTCCGTCGCGGAAATCGTAGCGGCCGCCGAGCGCCCACTGGCGCGGAGGCACGTTCGTAACCGGATAACCGACGAGGCCGGGGTCCAGCGGGATGGCGTCCTGTTCTGACTGAAGCCATGAGGCGCTGCCGAAGAGCAGCAGGCTCTTGGTGAGATTCGCGTTCCAGGCGATCTCGATGCCTTTGGTGTGCTCCTGGCCGGTGAAACTGACACCGTCGGGAGTGGCGGTGGTGACCGCTACCGAGCGGCCAACGTTATAGCGTTCCTGTTTGTACGCGGCGACCTCGATGCCGAGTTTGCCCTCGAGGAAAGCGGTCTTGACGCCCACTTCGGTGGACTTGCCGCGCTCGGGCGGGACAACGGTGCCGCTGGCCAGCTCGGGCAGATTGCCGAAGGTCTGGTTGACGAAGCTCGTGGCATTGTTGACGAAGACCGTCACTTGCTTGACCGGCGTGTAGTTGAGGCCGGTCTGGCGCGTGAACTGGTTGGTGGTGGCCTTGGAATTCTGGACCGGGGTGACCAGGGTATTGTAGAAAAGATTTTTAACGTTGTCATAGCGGCCGCCGGCGAGGAGGACGAGTTTGCCGTCGAGCGCGGTGATGCGGTCGCTCATGAACAGGCCGTTGATCTTGATCTTCGTGCCGCGATCGCGGGTGATGTTCGTATAGTCGGCGAAGTTTTTATCGACGAAGTAATTGGGGCTCGTGACGCTGAGGTTCGAGATGTTGTACGCGGTGTTCGACAGGAGCGCGGAAGGCAGTTGAATGACATGATCGGTGCCGTTGCGGTCCCAGGTGTAGTCATAGGTTACGAGAAATTTGTGCTGGGTTTTGCCGAGATCGAACTCCTTGAGGATTTCGGCCTGCAAGCCGTCAGCACGCTCGGGGTTGGTGCGGAGCGTGGGCTGACGCCCGCCGATGACGCCCGTGGCGGCGTTGTAGATATCCGAGCTGATGACCTGAAAAACCGTGAGGTTGCGGCCAAACGCCTGGCCGCTGACGCGCATCGTGAGGGTGGGTGAGAAACGGTGCTCGAAGGAAACGTCCGTCGTGGTCACTTCGCGGTAGGTGTAGGCGTCGGGCACCTGGTTGTCGAAACTGCGGAGCTCGTCAGCGATGCGCGTGATGGTGGCCGCCGTGCCGGCGGTGCTGTACCAGACGTTGTGAAATTCGCCGAGGCGATCCCTTCGCTGGACTTTTTCGATCTCGAGGAAGAGGGAGGTGTCGGGGCCGATCTGGTATTTCACCGAGCCGGAGAAAACTTTCTGGCGGGTGCCCATGTCGGCGACCTCGGATCCGGTGTCATAGTAGGCGCTATCGACGCGGAAACTGAGTTTGCCGGGGATGAGCGGACCGGTGACCGAAGCTTCGGAGCGGGAAAGATCATAGCCGCCGAAAGTCTGGGTGAAGGATGCCTCCCATTTGTCGCGCGGGCGCTTGGTGAGGTAGTTGATGATGCCGCCCGGCGAAGTGCGGCCATAGATGGCGGCGGCGGGGCCCTTAATGACTTCGACGCGATCGATGTCCACCATGTCAATCATACCGGCGCGAAAGAAACCATTGCGCAACATACCTGCGCCGCCCTGGCCGGCGCCGCGCAGCGTGTAGTTGCCCTGGCCCTCGCGCATGCCGAAGCCGGGGATGAATGCCATCTGCTCCTGCAGGTTGAACGCCGCGAAATCTTTCATGAATGCATCGGTCACCACGTTGACGGTGAAGGGGAGCTGCTTGATCTCCGAGGCGATGCGGGTGCCAGTGGTGCTGGCGGTGGAGGTGTAGCTGTTGTCCGATGCGGTGTGGACCTCGAAAGGAGAGAGTACCACGGTTTCTTCTGGCTGCATCGTAGCTGGAGTGGTTTGAGCGACGACTACGACGGGCAAGATAAGCGCGGAAAACAAGGTAATGGTGTTTCGGCGAAACAAGGACGGGGCAAGCATGTTGGAGGTGAGTCGGGGTTGGCGGGAATGACCGGAGGGATACCACGGGGGATGGGTCCGGCCAAAGGGTGTGGAACCGGGATGGAACAAGTCCGTGATTGTGTCAGTCGTGCCGTTTCTGTAAGCGTTGCAGAAATTCGTCCGGACTCCGCCCGCCATGCCCGTTACCCTCCGACAAGTCGCCGCTGCTTGCAGTGTCTCCACCGCCACCGTCTCCCGCGCGCTGGCAGGGCACGCCTATGTGCGGCCTGAACTGCGCGAAAAAATCCGGCAGCAGGCGGCGCAGCTGGGTTATACGTCCAACCAGCTCGTCGGCTCGCTGATGGCTCATGTGCGTAGTGCCCGGGTCCACCGTTTTATTGGCAACATGGCCTTCGTGCATATCCCTTCGCCCCACAACCTGCGCGTGGGACCGCAGGGAAAGCGAATCATCGAGAGCTTTAGCGCACGCACGCGCGAACTCGGATTTTCCGCCACAACGTTCGAGTTGCAGTCCGGCGCGCGCGGCGAGGCGGCGCTGGCGCGAGTCCTCCGCGCGCGCGGTACGATTGGCGTGCTCTTCGCCTATCCCGAGCCGAGCGAGGCGCCCGCGCAGTTTCCTTGGGAGGAGTTTTCAGTCGTGGCGATCGATCTGGCTCGCCCGCAACCCTTGCTTAACACCGTTTGTCACGATCACTATGCTTCGATGACCAGCGCCCTCATTCGACTGCGCGCTGCCGGCTATCGGCGGGCGGGGCTTTTCATCGAGCGTTTTAAGGACGCGCGCACGAACTTCAAGTGGTCGGCCGCGTTCCGTTCGTTCCAAGTCTGCCATGGCGGAATCGGGAATGTCCCGGTGCTGATGGAGGAAACGATGAACGAGGCTGCTTTTGCGACTTGGTATCGCCGGCATAAACCAGACGTCGTGCTCGGGCACTTTGACGATAGCCTGCAATGGCTTAGCCGGCTGCAACGCCCCGTGCCGGACAAGGTCGGTTTTTTCAATCTGAACTGGTTGGGCCGCACCCGGCCCTGCGCCGGCATCGATCCCCAGTTGGAGTTACAGGGTCGGGTTGCCGCCGACGTCTTGGTTTCCCAAGTGCAGCACGGTGAACGAGGCCTACCCTCCACTCCGCGTTTGATCCTCGTGCCGGGCCGCCTTGAAGCCGGCCCGACGGTCCGCGTTGAAAACGGAGAGATACGAAAGTAACCGCGCGAACTGAAATGAAGAGTGTGCGCTAGCGTTGGGATTGCGATGAAAGCGGATGGATTCAGTGTGTGGTCCTCGACGACCTAACGCCGCTCAAACAGATGCTCATCGGTCCAGGTGAGGACCGCCGACACATCTGTCGGGCGTGATTCGACGATGGGGTGTGAGCGCACCGCGGCCAGGGTACTCGATTCCTCTGTGGACAGCTGCTTTCTCCAGTGCGGTTGAAGTCGGTCGGAGGTGGATTCTTTCTGCTTCCGACAACGTTTGTTTTCCGCGACCTGCCGCCGGACGGCTTTCACTTCGCCTCGCAATCCGTCGCGCTCGATTCGCCGCTTGGTCTCGCCGTCGATCTGTTAGTGCCGTTTTGAAAAACGTGTGATGACGCTTTTCGGTACGCCCTTGATTTCGAAATCACGGCCATTGTTTTCGATGGCGTAGCGCAGTGCGCGGAGTCCCTTGGCGAGTTCGTGATAGTAGAGATTTTCGACGAAGCGTTGCGCCCGATACATACCCTGCACCTCAAGTGCCTTCCAACGTTGTTCAACTGAATCGAACGTGGCGTTAAACACGACGCGTTGCGTGTGGAGGTGCGGATCGAGTTCGCGCGAGGTGTCATGGCGAAACGTAGCAGCAATGACATTACCGGTTGATCGTTCGCTATGCTGACCTGATTTTTGAATGCGAGTCTCGGCCCGTTTTTCGAGTTCGCCCAAAGCATCGCGGACCGCGCGTACATGAATCGCAAAAATACGATCATCCTGCATCACAGCGACGACCGAAACGCTCTTCGGCGGGCTCAACGTAAAGCCGTAAAAGACGCGGCGGTTAGCGACCGTCTGGCCACTTTCCTAGCGGCATAAATTCTGGCGGGCGGTCAATCGTTCGCCCGCCACTGGATTCTGGCCTTCGCAAAGCCCGGGGAAATCCGCCCCTTTGACTTTTCCCTTCAGGCCCAACCTTTCGGCACAGTGCGACCCATTCACCGGATAGGTGGGCATTGCTCAGGGCGTGCTGATCGCACTCCCGCTCTTTCATCGCCAGATATTCCCTCGCTGCGTCGGCGAGCAACATTTCGCGAGCCGGCTTGGAGTAATTGGCGAGAGTGAAGTCAGCCGAAAAGAGCAGCGAGAGCCCGGCCGGTTGAAGCCGGCGAATCGCCGCCTCGGCATCGTGCACTTGTTCGAGCGTGAGAAAGGTCGCGATCTGGTTCGGGCGGCCCGACTCCATTTGCGCGACCTTGATTTCGAGCATCGCCTTTTCGGCGCAGGCTTCTTCCTGGCTCTTGAAGTTGCGGCGAATCAGCACGCCGTTGAGGCGGCCATCGACTCGCCACGAGAACGAGCCGTTCCGGTTTTCGAACCGGCTGACGACAAATGTAGGTTGATTCATGACTAGGTTGCCCACGTCAACCGGGCAACCTAGCTTCCTCTTAAAACTAACCCGTGAGCAGTAAGCGGGTTAAATTGGGTGCAGGGGCTGGATTTGAACCAGCAACCGTCGGGTTATGAGCCTGACGGATGGATGGTCGATGGGGAGGGTTACCCCAAATATTTTGCATACAAACTGCATACGAGTAGTCCTCCCGGGCTACCTTCGATCCTGATAGGGTCCACCATTTTAGCCCCGGTTAATACCGGGGCTTTTTGTTTTTATACGGCCAACGAACGCTTTGGCTCGGTTTGCGTAGGAGCGGCTTTATGCCGCGATTCGAACGTGGCGCCGTGCACGAATCGCGGCATTCCTCCGTCGCTGAAGCGATGGAGGACAAGAAAGCCGCTCTTGCAGTAAGAAGTAATAGTGCATGCGTGGGTGGGGTAGTCTTGTTCAATGCTCTGTAGCTCGCTCCATGCCTATTTGCTTTCCGCTACCGCGCACGAACGCGAATTACTCCAAATAGCATCCCGCCACCATTCGTTTCCTTCCCTCCTTCGCGAGACACCAATCCGAAATCCCTGATTTTTAACCACTGCCCCCACTGATCACCGTCCAAGTTGCGAATACGTGGTGCCCCATAATTCGTATGATCCGATGATTTTTTTGCGCCTCTTGCGCCTTTTGTGGCCGTCCTCTATTTGGAATCTATCGCCACGGATATTCCGCTCGCCATAGCGATCGGCAAAATAAAAGTTCGCGATGCCGGCGTCCGATTCCCGATGACTTTTTTCCGCTCCTTTTTCTTTTTCATCCTCGTGAGCACACTCGCGCCGGCTTTCGCGGAATCCACTGCACCGCGTCAGCGCGTAATCGTTTCCACCGATATCGGCGGCACAGACTTCGATGACTTTCAGTCGCTCGTGCATTTGCTGGTTTATGCGGATGCGGTGGATCTCGAGGGAATAATCGCCTCGCCATGGGGCGCCGCGCGGAATCGAAAGCAAAATATCCTGAAGATCATCGACCACTACGAAATCGACTTCCCGAATCTCCGCACCCATTCGAAACATTATCCAACGCCGGATCAATTGCGGGCGCTGACGAAACAAGGCGGGACTGATTCTGCCGATCTCCGCGGCTGGGATAATCCGGTGCGCCAAACGGGATGATCCGCGACCACTGTGGTTGCTCGTGTGGGGCGGCATCGACGATCTCGCACAAGCTCTTCACGACGATCCGTCCATCAAGTCCAAGCTTCGGGTTTATTTCATCGGTGGCCCGAACAAAAAATGGTCAACCACCGCCTACGATTACATTGCCCGCGATCATCGCGATCTCCGAATCATCGAGGCCAACTCTACGTATTATGGCTGGTTCGAAGGCGGAAATGAGGAGGGAGATTTGGGCAATGTCGCATTCATTCCTGCTCACCTCAAAGGGCAGGGCGCTCTCGGTGACTATTTTTCCAGCATTGCGGGCAAAGTTAAAATGGGGGACACGCCATCGCTCGTTTACCTCCTCGGCACGACGCCCGACGATCCCCGTCAGGATTCCTGGGGCGGACACTTTGTGCGCGCGTGGGAGCGTCCGCGTTACGTCTTCGAGCGGGCACCCACCGCTGCCGACGTCGTCGAAACTTACGCGATCGTCGAGTTGATCTATCGACCGCCAGGCACAGCTCCGGCCGACGCAAAAGCATCGCTCGTCGTCGACCAGCAGGAATTCACCGGATTTGCCGACGCGGCCGGGACATGGCATTTCCTTTTTTCGCCGAAGGAACCGAAGAGCTGGTCCTACACGATCAAGAGCAATCACGCGGGTCTCGATGGTCAATCCGGCGGCTTCACCTCGAAATTGCCCGCTCCTGAGCTCGCGGGAAAATCTTCCGCGCAATATCCGAACTGGTGGACCGACGACCCGGACCCGCGCTGGAGCGAAGGTACGCATCAGGGCGCCAAAACCGTGAATCGCTGGCGGGAGCAATATCTCCACGATTTCGCCGCGCGGATGGAACGTTGCAAAATTTATGCGCCGTCGGTCACTCCCTGAAATTTCCTAAGCGCTGATTTTTGCGGACAGTCATCGTCTGGTCAAAGTGAACGGAGCAGAAACTCGAAATTTCCGCTGAAGACGCACGTGCTGAATCGCGGCGTAAAGCCGCTCCTACAGTTCGAGCTTTCGACCTTCGTCCCTCGTCCTTCGACTTCCGTCACGGTACTTCGGAATCCTATTATCCCGCATATTCGCGCGCAAATGCCGGTAGTTGCGCGCCTATAATTATCTTAATGTCGGTCTGCTCCCACATCCCCATGGCATCGCCCGCTGCTGCATTTGTGCACGTGCGATTGCCGCTACCCTAATGAATATGAATCTTGACTACCGACCCCAATGTCCGCGCGGCCCAGTCCACCGCTTTACCTCATGGCTCAGGTTCGCCGGTTTCCTTCGCCTCGCCACGCTCGCGGCCGCGCTGACATGCTTCGGTGCGGCCACTTCCTCTGCGGCAACAATCTCCGGCGCCGTGCTCAACAAAAACACGCAGCGCTACCTGGAGCGTGCCAGTGTTCAAGTGGAAGGAACCCAGCTGCAAACGCTCACGCAGCCCGATGGCAGCTTTCGCATCGCAGGACTCCCGGCGGGCACGTACTCGCTGGTCACCAGTTACGCCGGTCTCGACGCACAGACCAAGTCCGTCACGGTTGGCGCCAACGAAACGGCGAAGGTGGACTTCGAATTGACCTCGGATGTCTATGAGTTGAACAAACTCACGGTGACCTCTTCGCTCGAGGGCACGGCGTACGCCATCAATCAACAGCGCCGGGCCGAATCAGCTCGCAGCGTGACCTCGATGGATGCGTTCACCGATCAGTCCACCGGAAATCCAGGTGAGTTCCTGCGCAACATCTCCGGTATCCAAATGGATTATTCGCAGAATGAACCGAATCGAATCCGCATCCGGGGCCAGGATTCGGTGCTTACCTCGGTGACAATGGACGGCAACGAAATCGCCTCGGCCGGCTCGTCCGGCACGACCCGGAATCTCGAGGTGGACCAGCTCTCCATGGCCGCGATTGAGAGCGTCGAGGTCTACAAATCCCCGATTCCTTCCATGTCGGCGAATGCGATCGGCGGCGCCGTAAATTTCACCACCAAAAGTGCCTTCGATCAAAAAGGTCGCCGGGCCAGCGTGCAACTGGGCGTGCTGACCGACTCGCATGATTTCTTCCGCAAATATGATGGTCCCGGTCAGAACAATTCCGGCAAGGAGCTCTCCGCCTGGCCGGTCGGTCGCGTGACCTACTCGGATTCGTTTTTAAACAATCGCCTCGGTATCGTCGCCTCCGTCGGACGGGATCAATCGAATATGCTCGGATCCAGCACCACGCATACCTTCAACACCTTCAATACGCCGGCCGACACGACGATTCCCATCACGCCGGAAAATTCCAAGGTGCTCCGCAATCAGCTTCTGATTAATCCCAATCGTCAGCTGCGCACCCGCACGGACTACACGGTCAACGCGGACCTCCGTCTCACTGATCAAATCACGCTGTTCATGAAAAACACGCTGACCAAATACCACAGCTCGAATCGCAACCACAGCTTCAACCTCACACCGACCAACAGCCTCGCCGCCTACACGCCGGACTCCACGCTCGAGACTTATACCACCACCAATGGCCGCGCGGATCAGGGCGCGAGTGTCTTCGACAAGTATAGTGACTCCTGGCAGATCAATCCCGGGCTAAAATTCAAATCCGGCAACTGGAAGGCGGAGCTGGTCGGGGCAGTCTCCAAGTCCACCAACCACTATTACAATACCACGAATTTCGGGTCGCTCAGCATCGCCACGGTGGGCGGGCTCGGTTGGACCGCCACCACGCCGCGTGACAACGAGGTGCCAACCTTGTTCCTCCAGAACAGTGGGCCCAGCGTTTACGACCTCAACAACTACATCCCAAACCAAGCCAACCTTGCGACCACGGCGGGTGAGCAGCGCGCCGACCACGCTGGCATGGTCACGAGCAACATTCGTCAATCCTACGAGGTGCGCTGGACTGGCCGGCTGGACGTGCAGCGCGACTTTGAGTTCAGTTTCCCTTTCTACCTCAAGGCCGGACTTTCCTACAACGAACTCATCCGTGATCGCTACAACACACCAAAGCGCTGGTATTGGGTGGGCGACGACGGCATTGCTGGCACCGCTGACGACCTGACTACCGCCGCACAACTGGGTCGCTTCGCCGAGCCGGCGCCGGTCACTCAAGGTCTGCCCGACTTCCACCTGCGCGAGCCCGCCTATTTCAATACCGCGTCCCTGTGGTCTTACTGGCAGGCGCACCCGCAGATCCTCCAGGAAAATCTGGCCTACGCCAAGGACCAGGAATTCCAAAATAAGCGCAAGGTGAACGAACGGGTCACCGGCTACTACGTGATGGGCGACGCCACGATCAATAAGCTCAACGTCCTCGCCGGCCTGCGAATTGAAAAAACCGACATCTCCGCACTCGGCATCCGCACGCTTCCCACCTCGGGACCGAACAGCGTCCTGCCGCCTGGAGTTAATGCGAACTCTCTCGCCGGAGTGCAGGCCAAATACCGGTACATCACGACCGAGTCAGGCTACCGCTCTGATCCGTTCCCGTATTTGCATCTGCGCTATGAGATCCTGCCGAACCTGCAGGCCCGTGCGAGCTACACCGAAGCAATTGGCCGGCCCGATTTCGCGCAAATCCTGCCTTCACTTACGCAGGATGACACGCCCGTCGGTGGTTTTTCCGGCACGATCACTTCCACCCGCTCCGGCATCTTGCCGCAGCGATCAAAGAACTTCGACTTCAGCTTGGAATATTACACGAAGACTGCAGGCGAGTGGACCTTCGCCTGGTTCCGTCGTGACATCAACGACTACATCTCAAGCACGACGGTGCCGATGACCCCCGACGTGCTCGCCGAGCTCGGTCTCGACTCCTCGTTCTCCAACTACCGGCTTTCCTCCAGCGAAAATCTCGGGAACGCCAACTGGGATGGCTACGAGCTCGGGGTGCGGCAGCGTTTGAGTGATTGGGCGTTCATGCCCGGCTTCCTGCACGGCTTCGAAGTATGGGCGAATCACACCCGCCTCTATAAAATGGAAGGCACCTTCACCGGCGGCAGCAACGGCGCGATCATCACCCAACTCGCCAATGTGGTGGACTCCCAGATCAACGCCGGCGTCAGCTACCGTTCACCCCGCGGCAAGTTCTACATCCACGTGAAGACAAATTTCCAAGCCGGCCGGCCCACGGCGAACATCCTGTCCACCGGACCGGCCAATCGCTTGAACCCGCGCCTGGAAGATTACCAGTTTTGGGACGGCGAGATGTCTTATCAGCTGAAACCTAAACTCCGGCTGACGGTCACCGCCCGCAATCTGATGGGCGAACGGCAAAAAAATACCGAGATGGGCTTGGTCCGCGCCAGACAGCAAGACACCGGCATCTCCTGGATCTTCGGCGTGAAATACGACCTGTAATATTTGGGGAGGGCCCGGCTTCTTGAGGAAAGAACCGCGCCCTTCTTTGGGAAGCGCAAAGACTGAAGGTGAACCGCGCCTCCGGACGGATTTTTTCTGCGGGGGTTGCACCAAACCGGGTTCCACCTTCGCTGCAGCATCGCTGTGCCTATTCACGGTCGGTCTGCGAGGTCTCGTGCTCCGTGCGGTATTTTCGTGGAGTACAACCGCAGGCGCGGCGGAAGGCCTCGTTGAAACGGCTGATCGAGTTGAAGCCAGAGCTGAAGGCGATATCCACGATCTTGTCGTCGGTCGTGGCGAGCAATCGCTGGGCGTGCGACACGCGGTGATTCGTCAGGTAGTCGATGAGCGTCGTGCCAAACGCACGTTTGAAAAGATTCATCGCGTAGTTCGGGTGCAGTTTGACCGCCTTGCTGATCTCCGTGACCGTGAGTGGTTCGGTGTAACGTTGGGCAACGAGGCAGGCCATCTGCTCGACGCGGTTGAGTCCGCCGGCTTTCAGCGCGAGACGCTGGTTTCGTTTCTTTTGGATGTTGCGGGAGGGCAGGGTGACCGCCAGGCGACGCAGGCGGGCTTCCATCTCAAGCATGACGATGTCCCTGGCCTCCGCTCTCGCGCTGTTCAGATCAACCTCCCATTGCGTGAACAGGGCCGTATCGAAACCCGCCCGCACCGGCTCGGCTTCACTGATCACCTCGCCCCGCATCAATGGCTGCGTCATCCGGTCGGGCAGTTCGCATTGCAGAAACCAAGAGAGGGGAATGGTCGCCACAAAATACTCCGTGCCTCGTCCATAATCGATGATCTGGTGGGGAATCGCCGCCCAAAATGCGCTCAAGTGTCCTGCTTCGATCCTGACCTTGCGCCCGCCGAGCAGGTACGTCACCCATCCGGCGTGAAGCATGTTGAGTTCGATTTCGTTGTGGTGGTCCGGACGGCGCATGGGCGAGGGATTCCACCGTACGCACGTGAAACCGTAGGGAGTGAAGTCGGGCCGGGCCGGATCGAATTGAACCATGTTAGAATACCGTAGGAACTAGCGACAAATGCGGAAGAAACTATGCGATAGATAGCATACAATCCGCGAGTAGGTCAATCGCACCGCGCTCCCCAACTTCATTTTCCTTACCCCATTCGCCGTTCGCCACCGTCCTCCTTTTGTCTGACGATGTTGCCGCACGACCGACCCTGCTTTTCCATGAAAAATTCTGTCGTCACCCTTGGCGTGATTTTCGGCAACCGGGATTTCTTTCCGGACAAACTTGTATCCGAGGCCCGCGCGGATGTAGTGAAGCTCCTCACCGAACTTGGCATCGAGTCTGTCATGCTCGATCCCGCCGAGACCAAACTCGGCGGCGTTGAGACCCACAACGACGCCCGCAAATGCGCGGATCTTTTCCGCCAGCATCGTGATAAAATCGGTGGCGTGCTCGTGGTGCTTCCCAATTTCGGTGACGAGAAAGGCGTGGCCGACACGCTCAAGCTGGCCGGACTCAATGTCCCCGTCCTCGTCCAGGGCTATCCGGACGATCTCGACCGTCTCGATGTGATCCGGCGGCGCGACGCTTTCTGCGGCAAGATCTCTGTCTGCAACAATCTTCGCCAGGCCGGCATCGCGTACTCTCTGACCACAAAGCACGTGGTGCTTCCTTCCGATCCCAGTTTCCGCCTCGACCTGCAGAAGTTTCTCGCGGTGTGCCGCGTGGTTCGCGGCCTGCGCGGAGTTCGCATCGGCGCGGTCGGCGCGCGGCCGGGAGCGTTCAACACGGTGCGTTACTCGGAAAAAATTCTCGAGCGTAACGGCATCAGCGTCACGACGGTTGATCTCTCCGAGATCCTCGGGGCCGCGGGAAAAATTGCGGAGACGGACAAACGCGTCGTCACCAAAATTGACGAAATCAAGGCGTACGCCAACGCCACCGCGGTTCCGCCGGCCAAACTGATCCAGATGGCGCGGCTGGGCATCGTGCTCGACGATTTTGTGGCCGCCAATCACCTCGATGCGACCGCCATCCAGTGCTGGACCTCGGTGCAGGCCAACCACGGTTGCAATGTTTGCACGAGCATGAGCATGATGAGTGAAAATTTTCTGCCGAGCGCGTGCGAAGTGGACGTCACAGGTGTGTTGACGATGTACGCCATGCAGCTTGCTGCGCTCTCACCCAGCGCACTCGTCGACTGGAACAACAATTACGGCGTCGAGGACGACAAGTGTGTGCTTTTCCACTGCGGCAATTGGGCGAAATCATTTCTGCCCGACATCAAGATTCTGAACGCGCCCATTCTCGGTTCGACCCTTGGTGTGGAAAATACCTGGGGCGCGCTGGACGGTCGCACGCCGGCCAGCCCGCTCACTTACGGTCGCATCACGACGGACGACACAAACGGCGTCATTCGGGCGTATGTGGGCGAGGGGCAGCTCACCAACGATGCCCTCAAGACCTTCGGTAATCGTGCGGTGGCCCACGTGCCCAAGCTCCAGAAACTTCTGCGCCGGATTTGCCGCGAAGGTTTCGAGCACCACGTCGTGATGAATTCGTCTCTGACCGCGGGCATCCTCCAGGAGGCGTTCGAGCGCTACCTGGGTTGGGAAGTGTACCACCACGAAGCTCCCACCGAATAAGTTTTGCTCCGAATGTTTACCGACCGGCAACTCGCCCAGAAATCGCTGCAATACCGTCGCTCGATCCTGAAGTGGATCAAGCACGCCGGCGCCGGCCACACGGGTGGCAGTCTTTCGTGCACGGATATTCTGAACGTTCTTTATAACCGCATTCTTCGCGTTTCACCGGCCACATTCTCTGATCCCCGGCGAGACCGTTATATTCAGAGCAAGGGACATTCGGCCGAGGCGCTCTTTGTCGTGCTCGCAGATTGCGGCTTCTTTCCGGAGCAGGAACTTGAAACACTTTGCGGCTACAACTCTCACTTTGTCGGCCATCCCACGCGGGCGGTCCCCGGGGTCGAGCAAAACACCGGCGCGCTCGGCCACGGTTTGCCGATCGCGGTTGGATCTGCACTCGCCTCAAAAATGGATGATGCAGGGTTCCGCGTTTTCACGCTCCTCGGCGACGGAGAACTGGCCGAAGGCTCCAATTGGGAAGCTGCGCTGGCTGGCGCGCACTACCAATTGGATAATCTCACTGCGATCATCGACCTCAATACCCTGCAAATTACCGGGCGTACAAGCGACGTGATGAACCACGAGCCGCTCGCGGAAAAGTGGACGGCGTTTGGTTGGGCGGTGCGTCGCGTCGACGGACACGACTACGCTGCGCTCACTGCCGCGCTCGCGACCCCGCTCGAAACCGGCAAGCCAAATCTGATCATCGCGCGCACTACGAAAGGGAAAGGCGTCAGTTTTATGGAAGACGTGGGCAAATGGCATCACGGGGTGCCGACTGACGACGAATACGCGCGCGCGCTCACCGAGCTTGACGGACAACTTGCCAGGCTGGCGGAGGCGACATCATGAGTGCGCCTGCCGCATCACTTTATTCTCCCGCCGCGAAAAAAGTAGCGGAGAAACTTGGGCTGAAGATGGGTCGCGCCAATCTGGAGGAGTTTGCGGATACGTTGCTCACTCTCGCGAAGGCGGACCGGAACATCGTCGCGGTCACGAGCGATTCCCGCGGCTCCGGTAAATTGGGACCGTTCGGGCAGGCGCTGCCGAAACAGATCGTGGAGGTCGGTATTGCCGAACAAAACCTCGTCGGCATCGCGGCTGGCCTTGGTTCCTGCGGCAAGAAAGTCTTCGCGGTTTCGCCCGCTTGTTTTCTCACCGCCCGCGCGCTGGAACAGATTAAGAATGACCTTTGCTACTCCGATCACCCGGTCACGGTCGTGGGCATTAGTGCGGGGGTGAGTTACGGCGCGCTCGGTACGACGCACCACTCGCTGCACGACTTCGCGGTGCTGCGGGCCATCAACAACATCACGATCGTCGCGCCCGCGGACAACTACGAGGCACGCGAAGCGGTCCGCACCGCAGCGTTGCACGACAAACCCGTTTATCTCCGTTTCGGCAAAGCGCCGCTTTACACGCTACCGGCCGCTGATGCCGCGCCGTTTGCCTTCGGCCGCGCCCGCGTTTTGCGCGAAGGCCGGGACGTGGCATTTATTGCGACGGGTGAGACGGTCATCCACGCGGTTCTCGCTGCCGCGCATCTCGAAGAGGTTACCGGCCTGCAATGCCGGGTGATCAGCGTCTCCTCGGTGAAGCCACTCGATTCCGCCGTTCTCCTGGCTGCGGCGCGCGAGTGTCGCGCCTTGGTCACGGTCGAGGAACACATGGTCAATGGCGGCCTTGGTGAAGCTGTGGCGGGACTCATCGCTCAAGCGGGCATCGCCACGCGGTTCAAGATCGTGGGCATTCCCGACGAATACACCGTGACCGGCAGTCAGGCCGATATCTTCAAACACTATGGTCTTTCCATGGAAGGCCTCGCCGCCATCGCCCAGCAACTTCTGGCTCACTGATCATGCCTTGCATTCTTGCGATCGACCAAAGCACTTCGGCGACGAAGGCACTCCTCTTCGAGACGGATGGACGGTTGGTGGACAAGGAGGCGCTCGATCACCGGCAACATTATCCGCAAGCGGGCTGGGTAGAGCACGACGCCGGGGAGATTTGGAGCAACACACTGACCTCTCTGCGCACTTTGCTGCAGCGCCAGGCGGGTAGGGTGAGTGAGATTGCCGGACTGAGCATTACCAATCAGCGCGAGACGATTGTCATTTTCGAACGTAGCACGGGACGGCCGCTTTATCCCGCGATTGTCTGGCAATGTCGTCGCAGTGAATCGCTCTGCGCCGCGCAGGTGGCAGCGGGTCAGGAGAAGTTGGTTCACACGCGCACCGGCCTGAAAATCGATCCGTATTTTTCCGGGTCAAAGCTCCAGTGGCTGGTTCGTCATCATCCGGACCTCCGGACAAAGCTCGAAGCCGGCGAGGCACTGATTGGAACGATTGACACTTATCTGATCTACCGGCTCACGCGCGGCGCGGTTTTCGCCACGGACTCGACCAACGCGAGCCGCACACTCCTCTTCGATATTCAGCGGCTGACCTGGGATGAGGATCTTTGTGCCTTGTGGGAAGTGCCGATGCGGGCGCTGCCGGAGGTACGGGAAAGTTTTGCGCACTTCGGTGATACCACGCTCGACGGCATCCTGGTCAAATCGTTGCCGATCTGTGGCGTGATGGGAGATTCGCAGGCGGCATTGTTCGCGCAGGGCTGCTTTGCGCCAGGGACCGCCAAGGTTACGTTCGGTACGGGGTCTTCGATTTTGCTCAACATCGGTTCGCAGCCGAAGCTCTCCGAGGGCGGTGTCGTGACGACTCTGGCGTGGGTGCGGAACGGTGTGCCGGTTTATGCCTTCGAGGGCATCATCATCAGCTCGGCTTCGACCCTGACCTGGCTGCGCGACCGCCTCGGAATGGCCACCGACGTGGCCCAGCTGGAACAACTCGCCATCGCCGCGCCCGACAACGGCGGTGTGTACCTCGTCCCGGCGTTCACTGGTCTCGGACTGCCGCATTGGCGTCCCGACGTCCGCGCGTCCCTCACCGGATTGAGCAGTCACAGCGACCGACGCCACGTCGCGCGCGCCGCTTTCGAATCGATTGCCTTTCAGATCAAGGATGCACTCGACGCCTTGCGGCGCGACGCCGGCGTGCCGTTCGGCGCGCTGCACGGCGACGGCGGTCCATCCTCCAGCCGTTTCCTCATGCAGCTCACCGCCGACCTCGCGGGCACGGAGTTGTGTGTCGCCGACATGCCCGATTGTTCACCGCTCGGGGCGGTGCTCGCCGGACAGCTTGGTCTCGGATTGCATCGCACTTTCGCCGACATCGCCCTCGACCGGCGCGCGGTGACCACTTACCGGCCGGCGTTGCCGGCGGAGCGGGTTGCCGCACTTCGAAACGGTTGGCAGCACGCGGTGCGGCAAACGCTTTTGTCGCGTTAAGGTCGGCTTGGGCGTGGAGAAAAGGTTAGAATACCGTAAGTATTCTGATCGGAACCGGGCAGTGTCGGCGCGGAAAATACGTTAGATTGCGCCCACTTCGTCACTCCGTCGCGTCCCCCGCGGCTTTTTTCCCACGATTTTTATTTCTCCCCTTGTCGCCTCGGCTCGCCGACCGGCGACACGATTCGCACCCCGAATCTGCCCCCAATTTTCTGCAGCCCACTCACAGGCTCATCGTAGATTGTAGTAAAAACCCCAACTCAACTAATCAGCGCCGATGTTCGCGGCGTTTCTAGGAACCACACCATGGAAGCAAAACTGAAATCAGTCACAAGCGTCAGCTTGTTGGCCCTATTGTCCGTCTCCTGGATCCCGTTGTCCGGCCAAGTTGCCGCCGACCCGGTCCCCGAGGCCAGGAAGGAAGCCGCCGTGGCTCTCGACACCCTCGTGGTCACCGGTCTTCGCAGCAGTCTTGCCTCAGCCGCAGACATCAAGAAAGAGAAAATCCAATTCGTCGATTCGATCGTGGCGACTGACATCGATAAGCTGCCCGACATTAACGCCTCGTATGCGCTCTCGCGGGTTCCCGGCGTGCAACTCGCGCATACGTTCGGCGCCCTCGGCGGCAACGGCGCGGTGACCATCCACGGACTCAACCAGATTACGAACACGCTCGATGGTCGCGAAGTGGTTACGCCCGGCGGTATCGCCAACGGCACGGCCGGCGTCGGCGTCGGTCAGCGCAGCTTTGACTACTCGCAGATTCCTTCCGCGCTGATCGCGGGCATCGACGTCTACAAGACTTCCGCGGCCAACAATATTGACGGCGGCCTCGGCGGCCTCGTCGACATCCGCATGCGCAAGCCGTTTGACTTCGCTGACGGTTACGGCGGCGGCTTCACGGCCGGCACGACGTATTCGGAGCTGCGCGGCGGTCACGAGCAGAACTACAACATCTTTGCGAACGCCTCGGTGAAGACGGATTTTGGCAAGATCGGCATTTTGGTTGCCGGCAGCAATATCACCACGCCGTGGCGCGAAGACGCCATCGGCATCGGCAATCCCGTGGCCAACGCCACGGTGACAGCAGGCGTGCCCACCGCGCTTTCCTCGAGCGGCTACAACGTCAGCTCCTCCTACGGCAAGTTCAAGACGAACGGTTTTAACGCGGTCATCGAATGGCAGCCGATCAAGGGGCTCGACCTCTACGCGGGCTACAATCCGAACAAGTGGCGCAACATTCAGGACACGGCGCAGTTCACCACGTCGCTGACCGCGGCCAGTTCGGTCCCCGGCTCCGGCGTTATGTTTGCCGGCAGCACCACGTCCGTCCGTGCGGCTTCGTTCGCTAATGTCACGGGCACGGCCTACGGCCTCATCCGCGATCTTCAAAACAAACTCGATATGTACAGCTTCGGCGGCAAGTACACCACGAGCGACCTAACGGTGAAGTTCGACGCCAACCGCTACACGAGCTCGAACCGGTTCTATAATAATTTGGTCTTCGCCGCCGTGACCATTCCCTCGCTCAGCTACGATCTCGCGGGAGACATTCCCTCGGTTAAAATCGGCGGCGTGAGCCTCCAGGACCCGGGCGCCTACCGTCTGTCGCAGATCAACTATCGTCTGTTCCCCTCCAACACCGAGGGCAAAGCCGGGCGCATCGACGGCGAGTACAACATCAAGAAAGGCTTCCTCTCCAAGATCGCCGCCGGTGTGCGCTACGCCACCACCAAGAGCGACAACATGCCGACGGGCCTCTTCCTCGGTTCCTACACGATTCCGACGGCGTCAAATTCGCTCAGCTTGTATCCCAACCTTTGGAACTCTTCACCGGTCCAGGATTTCTTCACGGGTTACAGCCAGTCGCAGATCCCGTCTTACCTTACCGGCAGCACGAGCGTCATGCGCGACCCCGATGCGTTCTTCAAGGCGTACGGCGCCACGAACACGCCAGCCACCTCGACCACGGTCAACAAGCTCAGCCTCTTCAGCGTCAAGGAGACCACGACTGCAATCTACCTGATGCCCCAGTTCACCGGCAAGATCGGTGGCTATATCGTCGACGGCAACTTCGGCGTGCGAGCTGTGCAAACGAAGGAAAACACCAGCGGCTTCCAAGGCGCCTCTTCCGCCGTCTCGGTGCCGCTCTCCCTGACGAGCTCGTACTGGGATTACCTGCCAAGCTTCAACGGTCGCCTCAAGCTGTCGGACAATCTCTATGCGCGTGCCGCCGTTTCGAAGACGATCACCCGCCCGAACTTCGGCTCGCTCTCGCCTTCGTTGACGCTGAATGCCAACCCGGTGAACCCGAACCTCAATTCCGGTTCGCAGGGCAATCCCGACCTGAAGCCTGTCCGTTCGACCGGCTACGATCTGTCGCTGGAATACTACTTCAATAAATCCGACATGATTTACGGTGCGTTTTTCCGCAAGGATGTCACCGGCTTCATCGGCAGCTTCTCGGAGACGCGCACCTACGATGGCGTGAGCTACCTGATCAGCACGTCCCGCAATCTCAACCCGGCAACGATCCAGGGCTATGAAGTCGGTTTCCAGCAGTTCTTCACTTTCCTGCCAAAACCGTTCGACGGTTTCGGCCTGCAGGCTAACTTCACCTACGTCGACAGCTCGACGCCGACGACCGTCTCGGGCGCCGGCACGGTCAGCACTCCGCTGACCAACTTGTCGAAGAAGAGCTACAACATCGTAGCGATGTATGAGAAGGGTCCGTTTTCGGCCCGCGTCGCCTACAACTTCCGCTCCACATTCATCACTGGTTTCGCCTACTTCGTGAACACCGGCCTGTTGAACCAGCAGATGGAAGGCTATGCCGACCTCGACGCCTCGCTCAACTACAGCCTCACCAAGAACCTCACGATCGCCATCCAAGGCGTGAACCTGACTAACGAGCTCCGTTATCAGGACTACGGCTCCAAGAACGTCCCCTCGAATATCTTCACTGACGGTCGCCAGTTGATGGCCAGCGTCACGCTGAAGTTCTAAGGGAGAGTCGGTGCCGTTGAGTCTGAGTTAATTCAGCCCTGGAAAGGATGACGACATGGGTCCTGCGCCTTTTCCGGGGCCTTTTGTTCCGTGCGCGAAATTTCACTGCAAGGTCGCGGTGGCTCCAGTAAGATTTTGAATGGAGCGCGGGCGACCTCGCCCGGGAGGTTTGGCTAATGCCTCGTCGTTTGCTCCCACTTAGCCGACAAGAAGGGTATCTGACTACTGTTTGTCGTCCAGATCATGTTCGGAGCGAAACGCGCGGGGCGTGCAACCACTTGCCCGCCGAAACGCTTCGTTGAAGCGACTGATCGAGTTGAACCCGGAGTCGAAGGCGATATCGACAACCTTCTGGTCGGTCGTCGCGAGCAACCGCTTCGCGTGAAATATCCGGTGGTGCGTGAGGTAATCCACCAGCGTGGTACCAAAGGTCTTCTTGAACAGCCGCATTGCGGAATTGGGGTGCATCCCCGCCACCTCGCCAATGTCGGCCGCGGTGATCGGCTCCATGTAGTTTTGCGCGATGTAACAGACCATCTGCTCAAGCTTGGTCAGCCCGCTCATCTGAAGTTTGACCGACGCCCGTTTCTGCTGGCCGGACGACTTGGCCGACTCCAACCCCAGGGCCAGCCGCTGCAGGCGGGTTTCCATTTCGACGGTCACGATCTTCCGAAGCACACGCGAATTCGCGCTGAGGTCTGCCGCCCATTGCCGGAAAATAACGGAGTCGAAATCCGCCCGCCCGGCTTGGGGTTCAGTGACGACCTGCCCGCGCATTAACGGCTGCACCAGCACATCCGGCAACTGGCATTGCAGAAACCAGGCAAGCGGCAGGGTCGCCACGAAGTATTCCGTCTCCGGCGCGTAGTCGGTGATCTGGTGTGGAATCGCCGCCCAAAATGCGGTCAACCGGCCTTGCTGCACGTGCACCTTCTGGTCGCTCAACAGGTAGGTGACCCGGCCCCGCACCAACATGTTCAGCTGAATCTCATTGTGGTGATCGGGTCGCTGCATGGGGCCCGGGATCCACCGCACACAGGAAAGTCCGTAGCTCGTGAATTTGGGACGATCACTCGGGAAACGGGCCATAGGTTAGGATCCCGCAACAAGTACGTCGAATCGCGGCGGAAACAACGTCAAAGATCGTGTATAGTTTTGCCTCCCCTCCATTTGTGGTGCTCGTTTTCGCCCTCCAAGTCTGCGTGTCGCCTCCAGTTTGTCCGTCCCTCTTTAATTACCGCTTTCGACCCATTGCTCTGCTTCGCATGAAGACGTTTGTTCTATTTTCTCTCCTGTCCCTCGGATTGGTCTCCCTTTCCACCGTTCACGCTGGCGAACGGGCGCTCATCGACACCACCCGCTCACCCTACGCGCAGATGTACATGCCGGATCTCGCCGACGTGAAATGGTCGGGTGGTCTGCTGGGCGAACGGTTCGAAGTGGCCCGCACCACCATGGTGCCGCATATGTGGGATATTCTCAGCGATGCCAAAGCCAGCCATGCGTGGGACAACTACCTGATCGCCGCCGGACTGGAAAAAGGAAAATTCTCCGGTCCTCCCTTCAACGACGGCGATTTCCTGAAATGGTTTGAGGCGCTCGTCCAGATTTACGCGGTCACGAAAGATCCGGCCATCGACAAAAAGATGGACGAGATCATCTCGGTCGTCGCCAAGGCTCAGCGTGAAGACGGTTATCTGCACACGCAGACGATTATTCCGCAACGTCAGGGCGAAGGGAAGGTGAAGGAGTTCGCCGATCGCGAGCACTTCGAGACTTACAACATGGGTCATCTCATGACCGCTGCATGCATTCATTTCCGTGCCACTGGGAAAACCAGCATGCTCGACCTCGCCCGCAAAGCGGCGGATTACATCGACAATCTTTGCAAAACGTCACCGCGCGAACTGGCCCGCAACGCCATTTGTCCGTCGCACTACATGGGGGTGATCGAACTCTACCGCACCACGCATGATGCGCGGTATCTGGAGCTCGGAAAACAACTCATCGAAATCCGCAGTCTGGTGCCACCGCAGGACGGCAGCGACCACAACCAGGATCGCATGCCGTTTCGCGAGATGACTCACGCGGTCGGACACGCCGTTCGCGCCAATTATCTTTATGCGGGCGTCGCCGACGTTTTTGCCGAGGACGGTGATAAAACCCTGCTCAAGACCATCGAAAAAATCTCCGACAACGTTTCCGGTCAGAAATTGTACATCACGGGCATGACGGGAGCCATCTACGACGGAGCTTCGCCCGATGGCGTCGATTACACGCAGCACAAATACATCAAGACCATCCATCAGGCCTACGGTCGCGATTATCAGTTGCCCAATCTCACCGCTTACAACGAGACCTGCGCCACCATCGGCTACGGCATGTGGATCTGGCGCATGCTCGCCCTGACCGGCGACGCCCACTACGCGGACTTGTTTGAACAAACGCTCTATAATGGCGTGCTGCCCGGCATCAGTCTCGAGGGTAAGGATTATTTCTACGTCAACGCCCTGAAAAAATCGCGCGACTTCAAGTGGCCGATGCGATGGTCGCGGACGCGTGAATCTAATATTCCCGTCAGCTTTTGCTGTCCGCCGAATGTGGTCCGCACCATTGCGGAAATGCATAATTACGTCTACGCACTTTCGCCTGACACGCTTTGGGTAAATCTTTACGCTGCCAGCAAACTCGACACTGCGTGGACTGGTGGCGCACGCATCAAACTTCACCAGGAAACGGATTACCCGTGGGCGGGGGCAGTTAAGTTCACGATCGACGAAGCGCCTGCACACGACATCACACTGAAGCTTCGCGTGCCGGGCTGGCTGCGCGGCGGCGCCGCGGCTTTGCGAGTGAATGGCCAGCCGGTAAAAATGGCGATCAAGTCGGGTGCTTATGCTGACATCAAACGCACGTGGCGCACGGGCGATGTGGTGGAATTCGACATGGAGTTTAAACCGACGCTTTGGGAGGCGAATCCCCTCGTGGAGGAAACCGTCAATCAGGTCGCGATCAAATATGGTCCGCTGGTTTATTGCGTGGAGTCCAATGATCTTCCCACGGGCATTCGTCTCGAAGACGTCGCGGTCTCGCTCGCGTCGCCTGCCGGATTTACGGCGGAGCGCGAAACTATCGCGAACGCCAGCGTCCTCGCGCTCACATTAAATGCTGTGGCAATTCCGCGCGGCAAATGGTCAGCGAACGAGCTGTATCGCGAGGTCGGTAGCGAGGCTCCGCGCGCCATCAAACTCAAAGCCGTACCCTATTATGCATGGGGCAATCGCGGCGACACCGACATGAGCGTGTGGATTTCCGCTCGCTGAATATTCTGCCTTCGCTCTGGTTTTTCACCCCAATCAATTTTTACCCCATGAACCAAACCATTTCTCCTGCCAGTGCGACCGCCGCGACCGATACCGGTGAGATTACCACCCAACAATGGAGATGGTCGGCCCTCGCGGGCATGGCGTCGTATCTCGATGCGGGTTCGATCGTCGCGCTGGGGGCCGGCCTTGCGTTGTTTCAATCGTATCTCGGTTTGAGTCCCGGCGAAGTGGGCACCCTCGCCGCGATCGGCCCCAACGCTATCGGCTGCGCGATCGGGGCCATCGGCGGTGGCTGGCTCGGCGACAAATTGGGTCGCAAACGAATTTATCAATACGACCTGCTCGTCTACGCGGCAGGAATCCTGTTCATCGCACTGGCAGTGAATCGCGAGATGCTTTTCTTCGGGACCTTCATCGTCGGCCTCGCCGTTGGCGCCGACGTGCCGACCTCGCTCGCACTGGTCGGAGAATTCGCCCCGGCGAAGGCGCGCGGCAAACTTTTAGGATTTACCCAAGTGGCCTGGTGTCTCGGACCAGTGATCGTGTTGTGGGTCGCGCTGGTGCTCGCGCCGATGGGAATGATGGGCATCCGGATTGTTTTTCTGCATCTGTTCGTCGTGGCGATCATCACCTGGGCCATGCGCCGCGGTCTCGCGGAATCCGCCCGTTGGACCAATGCGGCGAAATCCGCCACGTCCGTGAGTCATCCCGTGCGCGCGCTTTTTTCCGGAAAGAATCTACGCGCTCTTATCTGGACCGGCACGATCTATTTGTTCTGGAATCTCGCCGCCGGCACCGCCGGAATTTTCAATCCTTACATCATCCGCACGCTCAACGCCGGAAGTCAGGCCGCGAGTGTGGGTCTGTCGAGCGCGGGCTTTATCATCATGATGGTCGTCACCGTGACCGTGTTCATGAAATTTTCGGACCGCAACCACGCCACCCGCAAATTGCTCTGGGGTATCGGTGCGATCATGCAGGTCGTGGCCTATGGACTCTTTCTCGTGCTGCCATTTAATATTCCGGTGATTATCGCGAACATCGTGCTGTTCACCGGCGGCGCTGCGCTCGCGGGTGAAGCTTTCTACAAGGTTTTCAGTCAGGAACTTTTCCCGACGATGTTGCGCGGGACCGCGCAGGGCTTCACTTTCGGCGTTGCCCGTATCGTGCTCGGAGTATGGAGCTTTTTCGTGCCGGTGCTCGCCAGCGCGGGAATTGGTCCGGTTGCCGCGTTGCTCACCCTGTTTCTCGCGGTGAGTGGCGTCGTGGGTTACTTCTTTATGCCCGACACTTCTGGCAAATCGCTGGAGCAAATCGAAACCGAACGTGCCCGGTGATGAGCGAGACTCGTGTCACTTCTCTTCGCTGCGAATACCTCGTTGACCCCGAGGGGATCGACGAACGTGTGCCACGGCTGAGTTGGATGCTTGAAGCGGCACATCGTGGCGCCCGGCAGACCGCGTGGCGGATACGAGTCGCGCGGACGGAAGAACAACTGGCCCGCGATGAGGCGGATCTTTGGGACAGTGGTCGCATGGAAGGCGCGCAGACTGTTCATGTTGCTTACTCCGGACGTCCTCTGCGCTCACGAGACGTCTGCCACTGGAATGTTGAGCTATGGGACGAAAACGGTGGCGTGAGTCGTTCGGAGTCCGCCCGGTGGAGCATGGGGTTGCTGGAAAAATCCGATTGGACTGCCCGCTGGATTACGGTCGATCCGGAAATTATCCAGCGTGACGCCGATGCCATCAGCCCAACGCTCACCGAGCCCGGGACACCTGGATGGTTTCAACGTGAGTTCGACATCACGGGTTCCGTTCGACGTGCGACGGTCTTTGCGAGTGCCCGCGGAATTTTTGAACTTCAGCTCGGCGGAAATAAAATCGGTCAGGATCTCTTTGCGCCTGAATGGACCGATTACGACAAACGCATTCACTACCGGACGTATGACGTTACTGGACTGGTTGCATCCGGTCGCAATGTGCTTACTGCGATTTTAGGCGATGGCTGGTGGAGTGGCTTTGTCGGCTGGCAGGAGAAACGGGGTCGTTACGGCAGTCTGGAAAACAGTTTATTGGTCCAGCTGGAGATTGAGTTAACCGATGGACGCAAGTTGACAGTCGGCAGCGACAGTTCCTGGCAGTGCGCAACTGGCCCGATCATTAGTTCTGATTTCATGATGGGCGAGATTTCCGACGCCCGGCGAGTGACACGCAATTGGTTGCCAGCACGCGAAGTCGCGGCGCCGCCGGCTTCCCTCGTGGCGCAACGCTCGGAACCGGTGCAGATCACCGAATTGTTGCCGCCGCTTTCACGGCAGGGAATAATTCCCGGCGTTCATATCTACGATTTCGGACAGAACATCACGGGGTGGGTTCGCTTGAGAGTGACGACTGGTGCAGGAACGCGCATTCAGATTCGTCATGGCGAACGGCTCAATCCGGACGGTACGCTCTACACGGAAAATCTTCGCCGCGCGAAATCGACTGATGTTTATATCTGTCGGGGCGGTGGCGAAGAAACTTGGGAGCCGCGTTTCACCTTCCATGGTTTTCAGTACATCGAAATAACCGGGCTCGCCGAGGCACTGCCGACCATCGCAGTAACAGCGTGCGTGATTCACTCTGCCATGCCACCGGCGGGTCGTTTCGAGTGCTCGCACGCCGGTGTAAATCGACTTTGGCTTAATGGCGTGTGGTCACAGCGTGACAATTTCCTATCCGTGCCCACCGATTGTCCGCAACGCGACGAACGGCTGGGCTGGATGGGCGATGCACAGGTCTTTCTCCGCACCGCGACCTGCAATCGGGACGTGGCGGCATTCTTCACGAAATGGATGATCGACGTGGAGGATGCCCAGACTGCTGACGGCATTTTTCCAGACGTCGCACCACGCAATCGCGAGAATATCAACTTTGTCGGCCTCGATGATCTTTGCGGAGCAGCCGGGTGGGCCGATGCCGGGGTCATCGTGCCGTGGACCATCTGGCGGGTGTACGGCGATCGTCGTGTCCTGCAGAGGCACTGGCGGGCGATGACCGCCTGGCTCGATTATCTCGAACGCACGAATCCCGACGGTCTGCGCACACGCGATTTGCGCAACAATTACGGTGACTGGCTTTGTATTCCGACCGATACGACATTCCGGACGCATTCGCCGATGAAAAACTTCCTCGCCACTGCCTACTGGGCGGACGACGCGGCAAAAATGGCCTGCATGGCGCGCGAACTCGGCCGCGAGCCTGAAGCGAAGCGATTTCAGGCGATGGCGGAAAAAGTCCGTTCAGCTTTCCAAAAAGAGTTCGTACGCGCCGACGGTGAACTGACCGTGGCAACGCAAACCGCGTATCTTCTCGCACTCGCTTTCGATCTTCTGCCGCAGGAATCGCGGACACAGGCGGCGGAACGACTCGTTGCCGATATCCGTTCGCTCGACTGGCATTTGAGCACCGGATTTATCGGAATCAGTCATCTCAATCCAGTGCTCACTCTCGCTGGCCACGCCGACGTCGCCTACAAGTTACTGCTGCAGGAAACTTATCCTTCGTGGCTGTACCCCGTGAAACACGGCGCCACCACGATTTGGGAACGTTGGAATGGGTGGACGCACGAAGAAGGTTTTTTCAACCCACACATGAATTCCTTCAATCACTACTCGCTTGGTTCGGTGGGAGAGTGGCTGTTCCGGCATGTCGCCGGGATTGAACTCGATGCATCGGTCGCCGGCTTTCAACGTTTCGTGCTGCGACCGTTTCCGCGGCGGGGACTCGATTTTGCCCGCGCAACTTATCGTTCACTGCATGGCGAGATCTTCAGTCATTGGAAACGAGCTGGCAATCGGTTGAGCTGGACCGTTCGTGTGCCGGCGAACACGACCGCGCGAATCCATATCCCTTGTGACGAGAACACTTCAGTTCGAACCGACGGCCTCGTGGTGATCGGAATCGAGCCCGGTTTCGCGCTCTGTGAAGCACCGGCAGGAGAATTTGTTTTCGACAGCACGTTTAGTGCCTGACCATGGAACGCGTCATCGCCACCTACCGGGTTGAAACATCGCTGCCGGTTGCCCAGGCTGCGGCCACACTCGCGGGCGAACAATCGTCCGGGACATTTGTGGCGGTGCCAGGGGAAACCGCGGAATTAAAACAGCGTTACGCCGCACGGGTTGAAAAAATCACTGAACTCGAAACTGTTTCCAGTCCATCGTTGCCGACCGGGCGTGCAACGGCTGCGGATTATCGCCGCGCTGAAATTGTCGTTTCGTGGCCGGTGGAAAATTTCGGGTACAATCTGCCAGCGCTCGTCTCGACATTACAGGGCAATCTCTACGAGCTGGCACAATTTTCCGGACTGAAGCTGTTGGATTTCGCCGTGCCGCCATCCTTTGCGACGAAATTTCGCGGTCCGCAATTCGGGATAGCTGGTTGTCGTAAGCTGACCGGCGTTGCCGGTCGGCCGTTGATCGGCACCATTATCAAACCCAGCGTAGGACTCACGCCGACGCAGACTGCGGCGATGGTGAAGGAACTGATCGAGGCCGGAATTGATTTTCTCAAGGACGACGAGCTGATGGCTGATCCGCCCCATTCGCCGTTTAACGATCGCGTCGACGCGATCATGCGCGTGATCAACGCCCACGCTGGAAAGACCGGGAAGAAGGCGATGTATGCGTTTAACATCAGCGACGAACTCGATCCCATGTTGCGGCACTACGATAAAGTGGTGGCCGCGGGTGGTACGTGCGCGATGGTGAGCGTGAACAGCGTTGGACTTTCCGGGACAAAAAGAATCTGCGATGTCGGCGCACTCGCCATTCACGGTCATCGCAACGGCTGGGGCATGCTCAACCGGCATCCTTTGCTGGGAATTGAATTCGCCGCCTACCAGAAACTCTGGCGTCTCGCGGGCGTTGATCAACTTCACGTCAATGGCATCGACAATAAATTTTGGGAGTCGGATGACTCCGTTGTTCGCTCAATTTTTTCGTGTCTTGAGCAGGAGCCATTGGGGAAACCAATTTTGCCGGTGGTCTCTTCCGGTCAATGGGGAGGGCAGGCGCCCGAAACGTGGCGTCGCACGCGAACGGTCGATTTGCTCTATATGGCGGGAGGAGGAATTCAGGCTCACCCCGACGGACCGGCGGCGGGAGTGCGTGCATTGCAGCTCTGGTGGCAGGCCGCGGTTGAAGGCTTGAGCTTCGAAGGAGCGCTCGCGCGCCATCCGGAATTGCTGAAGTCGGCAGCGAAATTTGGCCGCCCATCGGACTGATCCGACGTATCCGACTGATTAATTGCCCCATGTTCTCAACTGCCGAGCTCCTTCTCGCTTATTACGGCGACGACTTCACCGGCTCCACGGATGCGTTGGAATCGCTGAGTCGGGCGGGGGTGCGCACGGCGCTTTTTCTCGCGCCGCCCACAGCGGCGCAGCTCGCCCGGTATCCGGGTTTACAGGCGATCGGTGTCTCAGGATTGAGCCGTTCGTTGAAACCCGCGGCGATGGCGGAGGAATTGCGCACGGCGTTTATCGCGCTGCGTGATCTGGCGCCGCGGCATGTACATTATAAGGTCTGTTCGACGTTCGATTCTTCGCCGACGATCGGCTGCATCGGGCGGGCGATCGAGATCGGAGCGGAGGTTTTCGAGAATCGATATGTGCCGTTGCTGGTGGGCGCGCCTGCGCTTGGACGTTATTGTGTATTTGGAAATCTTTTTGCGCGCATGGGCATCGGCAGCGCGGGCGAGATCTATCGTTTGGATCGTCATCCGTCGATGAGCCGTCATCCGGTCACGCCGGCGGATGAGGCGGATCTGCGCCGGCATCTCGGAAAGCAGACAAAAATGACGATCGCGCTTTTCGATGTTCTGAAAGCGGCGCTGCCCGAAGACGAGGCCCGTTCAGCATTGGAGAAAATCGTTTCCGCCGGAGCGAAGATCGTTCTCTTTGATGTGCTCTCGACCGATCAGCTGACGCGTCTCGGCGCGCTGATCGATCGTGAAGCTCTGCTTCGAATTCCTGTTTTTTCAGTTGGCTCATCGGGCGTGGGTGCGGCACTGGGCGCGCATTGGATGGAGCAGGGGCGCGTGACACCAGCAAAGTCGTGGACCAAGCCAGGCAAGGCTGGCCCCTTACTTGTGGTTTCCGGAAGCTGTTCGCCCGTCACCGCCGGGCAGATCGCGTGGGCGCAGGCGAACGGATTTGCGGCGATCGAGCTGGACCCGACATCGCCTGATATCGCGGTCACAGCGGCGAAAGCTATCGCCGAGTTGAAGCAAGGCCGGCACACCGTGGTCTACACGAGTCGCGGCGAAGCCGGAACTCTCATTCCTGCAAGTGTTCTTGGTACGGCGCTTGGCAAAATCGCACTCGCTGCCGTCGAGCGAGCTGGCGTGCGCCGTCTGCTGGTGGCAGGCGGAGACACCTCGAGTTACGCCGGACGTGCCCTCGGCATTGAAGCGGTGGAGATGATCGCACCTCTGGCACCGGGCGCGCCGTTGTGTCGGGTGCACGCCACCGGCACGCCAGTCAACGGTCTCGAAATAAATTTCAAAGGCGGCCAGGTCGGTGCGCCGGATTATTTTGGCGCCGTCGTCCGAGGCGCAGTTTCCCAATCATCCGACTGATCAGCCCGATCGGTCGAATCCGTCCGATCTTCAACCAAACTTCCTCATGCAACGCAAAACTCTCGCGCTCATTCACACCTCCGCGACGCTGGTCCCGGTTTTTCAGCAGCTGTGCAAAACGAAGCTGCCGAACGTCGACACGTTCAACATTGTTGACGACAGCCTTGTGCGCGCGATTGGCGCCAAGGGCAGCCTCACCGCCGATATCGCACGCCGCGTAGCGGGTTACATTGGATCGGCGGAAGCGGGTGGTGCTGATTTCGTGCTGGTGACCTGTTCCTCGATCGGACCTGCCGTCGAAGCCACTGCGCCATTTTCGGCGGTGCCGGTACTGCGCGTTGATCGGCCCATGGCGGATCGCGCGGTGCAAACGGGACGGCGAATCGGCGTCATCGCTACGTTGCCAACCACACTCAACCCGACCGCCGACTTGGTGCGTCGTCGCGCTGAAGCGGCGGGCCGTGAAATCGAACTGACCTCAAAGCTTTGTGAAGGTGCATTTGAGGCGCTGATGTCCGGCGACGCCGCGAAGCATGATCAAATCGTGGGCGCTGCACTGCGTGAACTCTCCGGCAGCGTCGACGTCATCCTGCTGGCTCAAGCCTCCATGGCGCGAGTCGTTGAATCACTCAGCGAAGCCGACCGCCGCGTACCGATCCTCGCCAGTCCAGGCATTGCCGTGGATTACCTGGCGACGGTGCTGGAGCGAAATTGAACAGTTTCTGATCAAAACCTTTGAACCACGGATTACACGGATGAACACGGATAATCAATCATGCGCCGCTTCACTGGACCTTATCTCTCAGATGAATAAATTTAAGTCAGGATTGTTTTCGCATCCGTGTAGATCAGTGAAATCCGTGGTTGGATCGATTTGTTTTTTAGCGGATGTGGTATGATCGAATTTCGTAAACTCTGTCTCGGGTTATCTGCGCTCGCGTTGCTGATCCTGCTCGCGGGACTTGCTACCGCCTCTCCGCAACTCTGGCAGCCGGCAGCGATGGTCGCGATTGTCGGACTCGCCATTGGCCTGGGTGCAGTGCCTTCGCTGAAAGGTTATCAATATACCGCGTGGATCATGGCCGCGGTGATTTCCGCGATGATTTACCCGGGGGTATTTCTGCGTTGGGGTGACATCGACCTGCGCAACAAGTGGCTCGTTCTCGCGGTCGTGCAGCTGGTCATGTTCGGGATGGGCACGCAGATGAGTCTGCACGATTTCAGCGGCATCATGAAAACACCGCGTGGCGTGCTGGTGGGGATTGTGTGCCACTTTTCAATTATGCCGTTGGTGGGTTTCGGACTGACGCGGCTTTTTTCTTTCCCGCCTGAGATCGCGGCCGGCGTGATTCTGATCGGCTCCTGTTCGAGCGGACTTGCGTCGAATGTCATGGCGTATATCGCGAAATCCAATCTGGTTCTCTCGGTAACCGTCACAGCGATCACCACCCTGGCGGCGCCGTTTCTGACGCCTTTCCTGATGAAATTGCTCGCCGGCACCCTCGTCGAAGTGAAGTTCATCAATATGATGGTGGAGATCGTCAAAATCGTGATCGTTCCAATCTCTGCCGCGTTGTTGCACGACTACTTGAAAACCGCGCCTCAACCGAAGCAGCGCGTGATTTTCGGCGCAGCCGCCCTCGGTGTGATTTGTCTTCTGGCTTTGTTTTTCGGTGGATGGACTTGGTTCGCCGCACGCTTCAATCCGGAAGCTTTGCTTGCCTTGGAGCTGATGTCTTTCGCAATCGGCGCAATCGTCTTCGGTGTCGCCTATCATTTACTGGCGCGACGATTTTCCGCGATCGACCGGATCATGCCGCTGGTTTCCATGGCCGGCATTGTGTATTTCACGACGGTGACGACGGCCGCGGGACGGGAGAATCTTCTCAAGGTCGGCGCACTGCTTTTTGTTGTTTCAGTGATGCACAACGCCGCGGGATACTTTTTCGGCTATTGGCTCAGTCGCGCCGCCGGACTCGATAAGAGTTCCGCCCGTTCCGTCGCCTTTGAGGTGGGGCTGCAAAACGGCGGCATGGCGTCGGGTCTCGCAGGTGCGATGGGCAAACTCGGCACCGTCGGTCTCGCCGCTGCTATTTTCAGTCCGTGGATGAATATTTCCGGATCGATTCTCGCCAATTACTGGAGCAAGCGGCCTCCGAAGTGACTCCAAATCGGTTGTTCCCTCCGATCGAATCCTGGACCATTTCTCAACTTTTAATCCTATGAGAACATTTCTGATTATTCTCTGTTGTCTCGCTGCGACATTGCGTGTGTCGGCCACCGAAACTGAAAATCTTTATTTGTCCGGTCACGGCAGCAACGACGCCCAGCTCTGGGATTTTTATTGCACCGCCGGGCGCAACAGCGGGGTGTGGACCAAGATCGCGGTGCCGTCCTGCTGGGAGCAGCAGGGCTTCGGCACCTATGATTATGGAGTCGAGTTTAAGCCGAGCAAACGCATGCCGGTCACCTTGCCGGCTCCGGAAGAACGGGGAATCTATCGCCGGGAATTCACTGTGCCCGCCGGATGGCGTGGTCGTGTGGTGCGGTTGGTGTTCGAAGGGGTGTTGACCGACACCGAGGTGAAAGTGAATGGCCAGACGGCCGGGCCGGTTCACCAAGGGGGCTTCTACCAATTCAAATACGATATCACGGACAAACTTCGTTTCGATGCGCCCAATTTCATCGAGGTCACCGTGAGCAAACACTCCGCCAATGCCAGCGTGAATCGCGCCGAGCGCTTTGGCGATTACTGGAACTTCGGCGGCATCTTCCGGCCAGTTCGTTTGGAGGCATTGCCGGTACAATTCATCGATCGCGTGGCGATCGATGCGAAAGCCGACGGCAGTTTTTCCGCGGAAGTTTTCCTCGGCGGCTCGCTGCCATCGGGCAACGAACTCGTCCTCCAACTCAAAACGCTGGATGGCATTCCCGTGGGTTCTCCCGTGGCGCAGGCGGTTCCGGCGGGGGCGAAACAATTGACTCTTCACGCGCAGGCAAAGGATCCCGCAACGTGGTCTGCTGAGGCACCCAATCTCTATCTCGCCGAATTCACCCTTCGCGCCGGTGCGATCGTTCCCGCCTCGCATACGATTACGCAACGCTTTGGTTTCCGCACCTTCGAAGTCCGCCAGGGCGATGGGCTCTATTTAAACGGGAAAAAGATCACGATGAAAGGCGTCTGCCGTCATAGCTTCTGGCCGGAGACGGGACGCACGCTGTCGTTTGAGCGCAATCGTGAAGACGTTCAGCTGATCAAAGAAGCGAACATGAACGCGGTGCGCATGACCCACTATCCGCCCGATGTGGAATTCCTCGATCTATGCGACGAAGCGGGTCTCTATGTGCTCGACGAACTCGGCGGATGGCAAGGCTCCTACGACACGCCGACTGGTCAGCGATTGATCGCCGGGATGGTCGCGCGCGATGTAAATCACCCGAGTATTCTTTTTTGGGACAATGGAAACGAAGGCGGCGAAAATCCGGAGAACGATGACGAATTTGCCAGACACGATCCGCAACACCGCCCGGTGTTGCATCCGTGGGCGTTGTTATTTCGTGGCATGAACACCTTCCATTACCGGGAATATGCGGACACGGCAAAATATGTTGAAGGCCCTGATATCTTTATGCCGACAGAATTTTTGCACGGTCTGTTCGATGGCGGCCACGCGGCAGGCTTGGATGATTACTGGAAATTGATGGGCGAGAAACCACATGCTGCTGGTGGTTTTCTCTGGGTTTTTGCGGATGAGGCGGTCGCACGCACGGACGACAACGGCCGGCTCGATGCCCGCCGGGATCTCGCGCCTGATGGGATCGTTGGTCCGCATCATGAGAAAGAAGGGAGCTTTAACGCGATTCGGGAAATCTGGTCTCCCGTGCAGATTCCACTCGCTGCGCTCCCGGCCGATTTCAAAGGCACGCTGCCCATCCGTAATCGCTATGATTTTCTCAATCTTTCCACGGTCACTTTTGAATGGCGGCTGATGAAATTCGCGCCGCCTGGTGCGTTAATGTTTCACCGCACCTTGCTCTCACATGGACGCTTTCCGGGTCCCTCGATTGCCGCCCGCACCGACGGTGATCTCACCGTTCCTCTCTCTGAAAACTGGCGTGAGGCGGATGTGCTTTATCTGACCGCGTTCGATTACCGGCAGCGGGAAATTTGGACGTGGAGCTGGCAGTGGAAAAACGGCGCTGCTGCGATCGGTCACGCGGCTGAAACGAAGGCGTCGGTGGCGTCGACGGATCAAGGCGGCGAGTTGTTGGTAACTTCTGGCCGGAACGCTGCGCGCTTCGACAAAGTCAGCGGTCAGTTGACTGCGCTCGAACGTGACGGACGCAGGATTTCGCTCTCCAGCGGCCCGCGTCTCATCGCGTATCGGCGCGTCGATCGCAGCTTCGTGCCGGTCGGCCTCAATGCCGGCAAACTCACCAAGCTCGAAACGAAGAACGAAGGGGATTCGGTGTTTGTTACAGCCAGCTACGACGGTGCATTCCGTGAAGTCCGTTGGAAAGTTTCGCCGGATGGCGACGTTCAACTCGACTACGAATTCACCGGTCCGGGCCCTGTCGATATTTTCGGGGTGGATTTTGATTACCCCGAGGAGAAAATGAGATCGAAGGAATGGTTGGGCGCTGGACCGTACCGCGTATGGCAGAACCGACTCAAAGGCGTAGCGTTCGGACGCTGGGACACTGAGTACAACGATTCCATTCCCGGCGTGAGCTGGGACTATCCCGAATTCAAAGGCTGGTTCTCGAGGTGGCAATGGATGGCGTTCACCACGACGGAGGGACGTTTCGCTTTCGTGAACAACGGTGGCCAGCCGTACATCGGTGTCTACGCGCCGCACGATGGGAAAAATAATCCCGTGTTGGCGCTTCCGCGTCTCGGCCTCGGGGTTTATCAGGCGATCACCGGCATCGGTACGAAAAATTCCGTGCCAAGCAATCTCGGCCCTCAAGGCGAATCGAAAAACATCACCGACCCGGTGAAAGGTTCGTTGATCATACGTCTGCTCGATCAGCCGTGAACATGGCCCAAGGATTTTTAACCACTAATAATCACTAAGGTCCCACTAATCCCGAGCTGATCAATTTGCCCACGAAATACACGAAAGAGCACGAAATAAAATCTCCGGAAATGGCCCTGATTAAAATGACCGACCGGTAGACGGGTGTTTTTTTAGGCGGGTCTATTTTTCGTGATATTTCGTGTGTTTCGTGGGCAAAATTCCTAGTTCGAAAAGTTTTCATGAATAAATTTATCTCACGCTTCATTCTCGTTGTTTTTACTCTCTCGCTTGCCGTTTGTGGTTACGCTGCCGATCTGCCGCGATATCGAGTGGGTGTTTGCGATTGGATGATTTTGAAGCGACAGAAGCTCGGTGCGTTTCAACTCACCAAGGACATCGGAGCTGATGGGGTTGAAGTGGACATGGGCGGGCTCGGTGAACGACCGACGTTCGATAGCAAACTCGGCGAGCCTGCGGTCCGGCAGCAGTTCCTCGACAAGGCGCGCGAGCTCAATCTCGGCATCAGTTCGATTGCGATGTCCGGTTTTTATGCGCAGTCGTTTGCCGAACGCCCCGGTGTTGATCGCATGGCACAGGACTGTATCGACACAGCCAAGGCGCTCGATGTGAAAGTCGTCTTTCTACCGCTAGGCGTACAGGGCGATCTCGTGAAACATCCCGAACTGCGGCCCACGATTGTCGCTCGACTGAAAGCCGCCGGGAGGCAGGCGGAGCAGGCGAACGTGGTGATCGGCATCGAAACGGCGCTCGATGCGGCAGGAGAGGTTGTCTTGCTTGATGAGATTGGCTCGCCCGCCGTGAAAAGTTATTTCAACTGGGCCAACGCCTTTCAAAATCACCGCGACGTCTGCGCCGAGCTGCGCACGCTGGGAAAAAATCACATCGCCCAGATCCACGCCTCCAATACCGACGGTGTCTGGCTGCAGAACGACTCACAAGTCGACCTGCCGAAAATCAAACAAACACTCGACGACCTCGGCTGGAGCGGCTGGCTGGTCATCGAGCGCTCCCGCGACGCGACTCGAGCGAGGGACGTGAAATACAATTTCAGTGCGAATGCAGCTTACTTGAAGAAAATATTTCAGCGAGGACTTCCGATCCGTTTTAACCACTAAGGAGTGTTTTCAAACCCTGTAATCCCCACTAGCTGTCATTCTGAGACTCCCAGTAATTCGCTACGCGATCTGCGTGGTGACGGGAATGAACATAGCTGCAACTGCCATTGTAAGAGTAAAGCTCGGTGGGCGTCGGTCTCCGCACCGACGCTGATCGTCGATGTGGAAATCGACGACCACCTACCGCAAATGTTCATCAGGAGCGCAGCGAAGAATCCACGCGTTCGCTGCTGATGCGATCATCGATCCCATGGATTCTTCACTACGTTCAGAATGACAAACAGGTTTGAAAACACGCCCTAATTATCACTAAGGACTCACTAATTACGAAACAGCTTCGGTCCGCTTGACCACGGATGAGCACGGATGGGATACGCAATGGGAATCTCCTGCTGCGTCTGTGAATTACATTTCCTCTGTGCCTTCGTGTCTTTGTGGTTCAAACCCGGTTTTATTTTATGATGATTGCTATCATCAATGACAATCACGCGTCATTCATGTCGGCAGCGAAAGTGATTTGTAGCAGAAGATGTTGCCTTGCGTGATGCCGCGAGCCCCGCAATCAATTTGGTCATGCATTTTCCACCCTTGCGCAGAGTTCGATGACTGCAACGAACGGACATGATGCTACAATCGATTCCCGTGTCGGCCGCGGACGGGCGTTGGTGTTGATCGCGGCGTTTCTCGGCTGGATGTTCGATGGACTGGAAATGGGGATTTTTCCGCTCGTGGCGCGGCCGGCTCTTCAGCAGATGCAGAATGGCGGCGGGATTGCACCGGATGCTTTTGTCGGTCGCTGGATGGGAATAATCACGGCCCTTTTTCTCCTCGGCGCTGCCGTCGGTGGGTTGATTTTTGGCTGGTTGGGCGACCGGGTCGGACGCGTGCGCGCGATGAGCCTGAGTATTCTTTGTTACTCGGTGTTTACCGGCGTAACGTATTTCGCGCAAACACCCTGGCAATTGGGTGGACTACGGTTCCTCGCGGCACTTGGGATGGGCGGTGAGTGGGCTCTTGGGGTGGCGCTGGTGATGGAGGTTTGGCCCGAGCGTCATCGTCCGATGCTCGCAGGAGTAATCGGTGCTGCCGCCAACATTGGTTTTGTCTTGATCGGTCTCGTGGCGTTTCGGTTTCACGTCACTCAGGATAACTGGCGATTCGTTCTCCTCGTCGGGGCGCTGCCTGCGGTCCTTACTTTTTTTGTCCGCATGTTTGTGCCTGAATCCGAACGCTGGAAGCACGCGGCGGCCGGGCCGGTGCAGCAGCCTTTGCGCGAAGTTCTGTCGGTGCGACATCTGCGATCGACGCTGCTCGCGACGGCGTTTTGTGGCATCGCTCTGATTGGCACGTGGGGATCGGTGCAGTGGCTGCCGTTATGGGCCGATCAAATGACCGGCGGCACACTGCCCACGGCGAAAGCGCACACGGCGATGGTCTCGGGCTTTGGAGCCGTTGTCGGTTGTTTGCTCGGCGGATTTTTGGGCGGGCGGGTAAGCCGTCGCCTGGGCTATTTCTTGTTGTGTCTCGGATCGCTCATTGTTTGCGCGCTGCTTTTCCGAGGTGTGACAGATTATGGCACCGCATTTCTTGTGCTGACCTTTCTGACGGGCGGATTCACGGCGGCCTTCTATGGCTGGTTTCCACTATACCTCCCGGAATTGTTTCCCACACGGATTCGCGCGACCGGTCAGGGTCTGGCGTACAACGCCGGACGCGTTCTCGCCGCGATCGGTGCGTTGCAAATGGGCGCACTCATGCAGCAATTCGATGGCAGCTACGCGCGTGCAGGGGCCGTGATTACCCTGATTTATGGGGTCGGACTGATTCTCGTGTGGGTGGCACCGGAAACTCACGGGCGACCGCTCCCGGAATAAGCATTTTTTCACGCCGTGATCAAAATTGCATCGAACCAGCTTTTTCGCGCCGAGTTGAAAACCCGGATGCCGTTTCGTTATGGCATCGCGACGATGACACGGCTGCCGCACGTGTTTCTCACGATCGAACTCGACGTAGCGGGGGAGCGGCACGCCGGAATTTCCGCAGACCATCTGCCGCCGAAATGGTTTACCAAGGAACCCGGACGGGATCCGCTCGACGAGATTGAAGACATGCTGCGGGTCATCCGGCACGCGATGGCGGCAGCAAGCGGATTGGCTGCGCGAACGCCTTTTGATTTTTGGTGGGAACTCTATCGGCTGCAATCGACGTGGGCTGCCGGGGAAAAAGTTCCTCCGTTGCTTGCGCACTTCGGTACCTCGCTCGTCGAGCGAGCGCTGCTGGACGCGTGGGCTCGCGCGCATCGAACCCCGTTTCACCAATTGCTACGCGATGACCGGCTTGGCGTGGAGCTCGGCCGGTTGTATCCCGAACTCAGTGGCAGCCGGACCGCCGACTGGCTCCCGGCCCAGCCACTCGCGCGGATCACCGCGCGTCACACGGTGGGCATGCTTGATCCGCTGACGCGTGACGATATCGCGCCCGCCGACCGTCTCGACGATGGCCTGCCTCAGGCGTTGGAGGATTGCATCCGGACTTATGGTCTGCGCCATTTCAAACTCAAGGTGGGCGCCGGACTTGCTGAAGATGTTTCGCGACTCGAGCGAATTGCCGGTGTGCTCGAGCGCCACGCGCCGGCCGACTTCGCATGCACGCTGGATGGCAACGAAGGATTTCCCGATGCCGCTGCATTTCGCGGGTTTTTGGCTGCCGCTTCCGCGAGGCCGCCCATTGCGGCCCTGCTTCGTCGCGCGCTTTTTGTTGAGCAGCCGTTTCACCGGACGATCGCGTTGACCCCGGCGATCGGCAACCTGAGCGAGAGGGGTGCTGGTTTGCCGCCGTTCATCATCGATGAGTCTGACGCCGAGATGGGCAGCCTCCACCAGGCGCTGGCGCTGGGTTACGCCGGCACCAGTCACAAAAATTGCAAAGGGGTATTCAAGGGGGTGGCCAACGCCTGCCGACTTTCCCAATTGCGGAAGACACAACCTGGGGGCCGCTTCATGATGAGCGGAGAGGACCTGACCAACATCGGTCCGGTCGCACTGTTACAGGATCTTGCCGTGCAAGCCGTGCTTGGGATTTCGAGTGTCGAGCGCAACGGCCACCATTACTTTGCTGGACTTTCAATCTGGCCGGCGTCCGTGCAGGAAGCGGTCCTCGCCGCGCATGGCGATCTCTATAGCCGCAGCAACGCGGGCTGGCCTCGACTTACGATTAACCGCGGAGAAATTGCGCTGGATACCGTCAATGCCGCTCCATTCGGTGTGGCGCCCTGGCCGCATCCGGAATCTTTTGCGCGGCGGGTGTAGGCGAAGTCGATCAAAGCAGGGTGTCCGCGAAACACGCAAATGACGCAAAAACGGGATGTTGAATTCGGATTAACCGTGAAGCGCGAAGTAAGGAGATTTGTGAGGGAGTTTCCTTTTGTTGCGACGCTTACGTGGGCGTCTGCCGGTGACCGAAGGCAAATACCCGATACGGTGAGCAGAGAAATGCTGATGCCTCGGCGCTCGTAGTTTGATCGCGTTGGGCAAATATTCGCAGCGAAAGTCGCGACAGTTCGCTGAAAACCCAATCGTACCCCGAAAATAGTTAGCGGTTTATCCCCATGAAACATTCATTGCCGTTTCCGTCATGTTTGCTCGCGGGTCTGCTCTGCCTGCTCACTGCCACGACTTCCCGTGGCGTCGTATATCAGTATGAAAACAGTACTCAGTGGCTCTATCATAACTCAATTCCTCAAACGCCCGGCTATCTCACTCCTTTTGCTGATCCGGGGAAATTTGCGATCGGCCAGGTGTTCGCTCCGCCAGACTCCGGTCTTTTTCTCGAGACGGCGGGTTTGTGGATTTCCCGCTCTGTCGCATTAAGCGATATATCCCTGAGCATTTATTTTGCCGAATGGAATTCCGCGGAATCGCGGGTGGACGGACCCATTCACACGTTTACTGGAGTCGACTATGCGTATTCGCCTCAGCCGAGCTCGGGATTGAGCGATTACTCGCGGGTGGATTTTAACACCACGCATGTTCCGCTGACGGCCGGACAGGACTATATTCTGTTTATGACGGCGGCTCCTTTTGCTCCTGATGTCGCGGCTGGACTCAAGTTTGGCTACGAACAGTACGACGGTTACTGGGGGCATGCCTGGTCGCTGGACGGGACTGCCCTTGGGGATGCCAGTCAAAAAGCATGGAATCCCTACGACGGAAATTTGATTATCCAAGTGCAGTTTAATTCGTTTGAGCCTCCGCTGTCGCCAGTGCCCGAACCGTCAACTTACGGAGCAGCCGCATCGGGTATGCTGCTCGCACTTGCGTGTTTTCGACGATACCGTCGCCGCGCACAACCTTTGGCTGCGGTTGGCGGTTGATGATGTGGCGCACGTGAGTGCTCGCGTTTGTCGACAACGAACCTGCAGCCGGAACATTCCGCCCGAACGGCACGATCTCTTCATTCATACGTCTGTCCGGCCGTGACGCTCAACTCTCCGCTCTTAACGACCGCGCCCGTCTCCGTTCTGCTTTTACCGCCAGCGCCAGTAACGCGACCGCGATGGCGGCGAAGATTGTATTGCCGATGAGATCGACGGTTCCCTTTGCCCCGAGCACTGGCTCCTGAGGAAACGCGGTCAAAGCGTAGGTCAGCGTCGCGCCTCCGCCTGCTGCGAGCGTGTGCAGTGGCGACCAGTTGACGCATCCTGACCACGTTGCGAGCAGCGCGATGGCCACCACGTAAATTGCGGCATACGCACCCACCACAGACCAACCGTGAAGTACCGCATGCGCGCTCATGAATCCGAGGCCCAACAAGAACGTTGCGATTCCGACGAACCACGGGTTTGGCGTGGCCCCGGGCCGAGATGGGACGCTTTTCTTGAAGCGAAAGGCCAGTGCGCTGACTAACACGATCAATCCAGTTGCACTGATCAATTGCAATGGCGACGCGGTAAACGGATCCTGCCGCTGCGTCGTGACGCGCACGAGGACGCCGCCGATTAACAGCAATACAATCGACACGCCGAGACCAGTTTTGCCCAACCACGGTGTTTCGCGCCGTTGGGCAAACAGTGCTTCCACAATCGTGATCGGCACGGAAATGCTCCAAATGGTGTGCAGCGTCAGCACAAATGGCGTCCACCACCCGCCAATACCAAGCGAGGGAACATAGGCTTCGGTCAGCAAATGCAAACCCAGATAGTTGGGATTGAACAACGTTTGGATGACCACGCCTTCTTCCAGCAGCCCATAGGCCAGTGCGAGCAATACAATGGTTGCCCAACCGCGGCCACACCGGCGTGCGATTTCCCGCACGGCCAGCGCTCCACCACCATATAGCGGCGCGAGGAAAAGCAGGGCAGGGAGCATGCTGATCGAAATATTGCCGAGCAGGAATTCCGCGACGAATGGCGACAGGAAAAATAGCACAAATGCCGGGGCCACCCGGCGAAAGCCGCGAGGTGCAGCTTGGACAAAGGGATCAGATGACGTAGTCATGGGATTTCAAAATTTTAGCGGCGTGGTTTACGCGGCCCGGATTGTTTGCGGGTCGCCAGGTCAAAAATCGTGACCAACTCTCGAGCGTAATCGCTCAATGATAGATTGGGATCGGCCACCCATTGCTCGAGCGCGCCATTGATTGAATGCATCAGAGTTGCTGCCATCGGGAGAACGGCAAAATCGCGAAACTCCCCGGACCTTTGTCCCTCTTCGAGCATCGTGCCCAGCATTTCGAGGTTGGTGTTTTTCGCTTCCTCGTGGAGATAAAGCCGGCCTTGCCGGTTGCGGTGATTCAGTAAGATGTACGAGATCGTGAGTAACTGCGGGCGATTCAGTTCCAGGTAGGCGAACTCCGCTTCGATATAGGCCCGTAATTGTCCAGCCGCGGTGCGTTCCGCAAGCAACCGCGGACGGACCGAATTCCATATTTCCGCGTAGATCTGGTGTACTGTTTCCTCGAGCAGTTCGTCCTTCCCGGCAAAATGATAGGAGATGACACTTTTGCTGATTTTGGCCCGCGCGGCGAGTTTCGCCAGTGACGCTCCTGCATAACCTGTCTCCGCGACCGCGGCGATCGTGGCGTCGATAATCTGTTTCTTTCTCGCTTCCTCAATGAATGAGATCGTTTTTAGGCCGACCGGCCTACTTTTTGGTCGCATGGACTGATTTGAATCCGATCGGCCTGCAAGTCAAATGTCGTTTGATTTGGATTCAACGTCGTTCGCTTCCGCAGACGTAGCCCGCGTCGGAAGGCGCGACCCTGCGCTCCCGCGCAGGGCTACATCGTTGAGCAGGAATTCCTGGGTGCTGGAGTATCCGCATCCACAGGCATTCCGCTCAACCCAGATAATATTTCTGCCACCTTTCGAGGGCTGCTCTCAAATCGGATTCACGCACCGGTTTGCTGATGTAATCGTCCATTCCGGCCTCGATGCACTTCTCGCGGTCACCCTGCATGGCATTCGCCGTCATGGCGATGATGTGACATCGCGCACGGGAAAGTCCTTTCGTGGCGGCTTCAGCCTCGTTCCGACGGATCTGCATCGTCGCCTCATAGCCGTCCACCTCGGGCATCTGGCAGTCCATCAGCACGAGATCGTACGATGTCGAGGCCAACGCCTTCAACACTTCGCGGCCGTTGGACACGACATCGGCCGACAGGCCCAATTTGCCCAGTTGCGCCTGCGCCACCTTCTGATTAACGGCATTGTCTTCCGCGAGCAGAATGCGCGCTTTGGGCAGCGCAGCATCGGATGCGGGTCGCGAGGCGGCATCAGCGGATCGCAGTATTTCGTGATTGGAGTGGGAGCCTACGACGTCGACGAGACAGTCGAAGAGTTTGGATTGCTTGACCGGTTTGATGAGGTACGCGTCTATCCCCGCTGCTCGAAGTTCGGCCTGGGTCATACGGCGCCCCAGGGAGGTAAGGATGATCAACTGGGTATCAGCGATGGCGGGATCGGCCTTGATCTCGCGCGTGAGCGTCAACCCGTCCATCTCGGGCATTTGCATATCGAGCAATGCCAGATGATAGGGCTCGCCCGCAGCCGCGGCCGCGCGCAGTTTTTGCAGCGCCTCGAAGCCGCTCGCGGCGCTGCCTTTCTCGATCTTCCACGCCACCAGTTGGTGATGGAGAATTTCGCGATTGGTGGCGTTGTCATCCACCACGAGCACCCGCAGATCGAAAAGTTCGCGACTGTACACCGGGGCGGGCGGGAGTGGGCCGGTCTGCTTTTCAAATTTTGCGGCGAACCAGAAAGTGGTGCCCTTGCCTTGTTCACTTTCCACCCCGATCTCGCCTTCCATCAGGCCCACGAGTTGTTTGGAAATAGCGAGTCCCAGCCCGGTGCCTCCGTATTTTCGGGTCGTCGAGGAGTCGGCCTGGGTGAACGCTTGAAATAGTTTTTGTTGCACCCCAGGAGTCATGCCAATGCCAGTGTCCGCGATGTTGAAACGCAACACGACATGTGTGGTGGTCTGGCGCACCAGCTCCACGCGCACGACGACTTCACCTCTTTCCGTAAACTTGATGCCGTTGCCCGTGAGGTTGATCAGGACCTGCCGGAGACGGCCGGGGTCGCCCCGCAACCGCGTCGGCACGGCGGGGGAAACGGTGCCGGCAAGCTCGATTCCTTTTTGCTGCGCCCGTTCGGCGAGTACCTCGAGGGAGCCTTCGACGACATCCACTACGTTGAAGTCTATCACCTCGAATAATAACTTACCCGCTTCGATCTTCGAAAAATCCAGAATGTCGTTGATGATGGTAAGCAGGGATTCCGCGCTGGTCCGAATGGTCTCGGCAAATTCCTTCTGCTCGGGGGCGAGTTTCGTGTCGAGCAGCAGCTCCGTCATGCCGAGAACGCCGTTCATCGGTGTGCGGATTTCGTGGCTCATGTTGGCGAGGAACTCACTCTTCGCCCGCGCAGCGTCCTCCGCGGAATTTTTGGCGGCGCGCAGTTCAACCGTCCGTTCGTTGACGACCGCTTCCAACTCCGCCACGCGGCGGCGCGCCCTTCGCGCGCGTATCCAATAAAGTCCATAAATCCCGGCGACTGCCCCTGCAACCATCAGACCGATAAACCATCCCTTCTGGTAGAGAAAAGGCTGGACCGTGAATTTCAGCGTGGCGCCTTCCTCGTTCCAAACGCCGTCATTGTTACAGGCGATCACCTGAAAATTATAATCGCCCGGCGGTAGCTGGGAGTAACGGGTGTCGGTGCGCGTTCCCACTTCCACCCAGTCAGGATCAATCGGGGAGAGGCGGATCTTGAAACGGACTTTGTCCGGGGCGAGCAGGCAGATTGCAGTATAGTCAATCTGAATACCATTGGCCCCCGGTGGGACGACCAGCGGGAGCGCCAGATTCGCAGTCGTTCCGTTGATCGCCACGCGCTCGATTTGCATCGGCGGCACGAGCTGGTTCAGCTTGAGCAGCTTGGGCTCGATTACCGCCACGCCCCGATCCGTGGAGAACAGCAAGCGTCCGTCGCGGGTGCGCCAGGCATTGGGTAATCCTGCCTGATTCGCTTCCCCGGCGGGGAGCCCGTCGGAACCGGTGAAGAGCCTGGATTGCAAAAGGCGTCGTCGTCCGGCGTCCATCTCATTGAATTCTTTGAGCGCGATGCGCATGAGGCCCCGTGGATGGGCGATCCACAAATTTTTGCTGTCGTCTTCAATCAGCCCGGAAATGAAATCGTCCGCCAGTCCGTCTTTCGCGGTGAAGATGCGCCACTTGCCGTCTTTGAATCGATTGAGTCCTCCTCCTTCAGTAGTGATCCAAATTGAACTCTCAGAGTCTTCATAGACGGCGCGCGGGGTGATGTCGGAGATGGTCTGGCCGCAAAAATAGGTGGTCCAGTGTCCCGCGCGGAGGCACGCTACGCCCTGCGGTGGCACCGTCACCCAGATGGCACCATCGCGCGCGCGCAAGACGGCCTTGAAATTATTGCCGGGCAGGCCGTCGGTGGTGGTATAGGCGCGAAAATTTCCTTCCGTGCCGTGATAAAGCGCACCGTCGGCCGCGAGCCACAAACCGCCTTCACCATCCGGCGCGATGGAATTTATCCGGTTGTGAACCGGAGCAGGCAGGACGGTCTCGGGCTTTTCTGCGAGAAGCTTGAGACCCGCAGCCGCTTTCTCCCGGTGGAACAGATTGACAGTCTCCGTTTCGGTGTGACGGAACAGGCCGACGTTGGTGCCGACCCAAAGCGTACCGGCTGGCTCTTCCGCGAGGGAAAGCACCTGATCCAGGTTTAACGTCGGCGGCACTGGCAATGGGGTGGCCCGCCTCTGGTCGTAACGGTAGACCCCACCGGTCCACAGACCAATCCACCATGTGCCGTCGACAGCTTCGAGGACTGAATACACCGACGTCTTTTCCAAACCGTCGGCTAGGCCGATACTGTCGCTGATATTGTCCGTGAGCTGAAACAGACCGGTGGGCGTCGAAACCCAGAAGCCGCCTTCACGATCCTCGGCCAGATTTTGAATCGTGGCGCCGCTGAATTGCTCGGGATAATTCGCGCGTTCGATATGCCCGTGCGCCAGTCGAAAGAGTCCACCGCCATAAGTTCCAATCCAAAGATTTCCCTCGCGATCGGCGTGCAGGGAGGCGACCCGGGGAGTGGTCAGGCCCGCTTCGATTCCGTAATCTTCAATTTTTCCATTGGAATAAATCCGGCGGATACCGCCGCTGTAGCCGATGCACGTCGAACCGTCCGCGAGCTCCAGTAAACTGGTGAAGGTGTGTCCCTGCAATCCGGTGGGACCCGAAAGCGGCGTGACGACTCCGTCTTTCTCGCGCCAAAGACCCGCATCGGTGGCCAGCAGAGCGCTGCCGTCGGCTTGTTCGAGATAGGACCGGGCCACGCCGGTGACCTTGGTCCACTCGCCACGGGGAGTGTTAATCTGGCCATTGTGGACAAAGGAATATCCTCCCCGGGTGCAGACCACGATGTCGCCGGTGCGACTGAGAGAGAGTGCCCTTACATAGTTATGGGCCAGACCTTGCTCCGTGGTGAAATGATCGAAGTGGCCCTGACGCCAGCGAAACAGGCCGTTGTCGCCGCCAAACCAAAGTGAACCGTCAGGAGCTTCCTGGACGTCGAAAAATCCACCACCCCGCAATTCCGGGTTGGTTACGCCCGTAAAGACAGTGAAGCGATGTCCGTCGTAGCGGGCAATGCCGTGCGCGGTGGCGATCCAAAGATAGCCATCGCGGCTCTGCGTGACGGCGCGAATTTTATTCGAGGGCAAGCCTTCGGCGGTGGACCAGCCATGGATTAAATAACTGTCTGCGCGGCGATCGGCATTCAGTGCTGTCAATGGCAGCGGCAGAACCACGAGGAAGTAGCTGCCCGCCAATATTGCGCACCAAAAATTTCTTGAGCTTTTCAATTCCGGGGGAAAATTCCGCACCAACCAATGTCACTAATTCCGAAGGCCTCAGGCGAGATCGATATCATCGAGGGACGAAAAAATACTACCCGGAGAATGCATAGTCATTTTATCGGTGGGGCTGGGTCCAAGGGGCGATCGAGGGGACGGATTTGAATCAACCACCAGGCACGAAGACACCAAGCAAGCCTTTCAGCGGGCAAACAATTTCCAGTGCCCTTCGGAGACGACTTCAACGGTGTCATCGACCACTTTGATGGCGGTCTCATCGTCGATCGCGTAGGCCGGTGTCGGCATGCCGGCGGCCCATTTTTCTGCGTCGGCCATGGTGTTTTCCGGCAACATCTCGTGATCCAAATGCGGAAACATCGCAAAGTTAACCAGACCCAGAGTTTCGTCGCCACCCGTGGGTGGAGTCCAGCGGACGAAGTCCTTTCCGATGCTGGGGGCCATCACCATGCTCCCTGCGCTCAGTCCCACATAAACCGCGCGCAGCGATGGCAAGAGGTCTGCCAGTCCGGACTGCCGCATCCAATACGAAAGATACAAAGGGTCGCCGCCATTCACCAGCAGCACGTCAGTTTCCTGGACCATGGGGACCCAAATCTTTTCACCGATGCTGGGCAGCGCGGTGAGCTCGAGAACTCCCAGGGACTTCCAACCCAGCTCGCACATGGGCGTGGTGGCTCGCCCGCTAATAAATCGCCACGCGTGGCCAGCACCTCCCGGTCGCGCATGGTTTGCGGTAGGAATGCAGAGGGCACTGGCCTCGGCAATCGGTTTGCCCAAAAGATCAATCAGGGCGTTATGGATACTCGTGTTCTTGATGCCAGCGGAAGTGAGAAGAAGTTTCATGAAGGTATTCCCTTGCCGTTTAATGAGAGCTAAAAGCGTCTCATGTTCAAATTGCCGGCCAGGTAAATTTTCAGTGTAAAGATCCTTGGGGCAAGCCCGGGGATCTTCATTCGCGATGGGTTCGATACCCCGACGCTTGCTTCGGCTTGGATGCAGCAGCGGTGGTAACACCGCTGGCGCCATGGGGAGTTTGATCAAATGCATCGGGGCTTGCCCCACCCAGGGACCTTCATTTGTAGAAATGGGGAAGAGATTAATTTACCTGTGCTGTTCCAGCTCGGTGCGCAAGGCGAGGAAGGCAGCCGTCTGCTCTGGGGTTGAACTAATCCTCAGTCCGCGCTCGACCAGAACCACCGCCTCATCCTTGTAGCCGTGTCTGGCGTTCAGTGCCGCCGTCTTATTCATCAGATCAGCATCCTCCGGGAAAAACTTCAGGCCGGTGTCGAGCTGGTCCAGTTGTTGTCGCCCCAGCTTGCAGTCGCTGTTCAGCCAGACTTCGGCTGCGAGTTCAAACGTTTCCCTGAGCATGGGGAACTGGGTGAACCCTGCTTGCAGCGGTTCAACCACCGATTCCGCCTGGTCGGCGCTGAGTGCACTCTTATCGAAATTGCGGACGGAAGCATAACGGATGCGGCCCAACTCATAGTATGCTCGCGGCCGGACAACCTCGGCCCGCACGGCCGCCTCAAGGAGTGGACGGGCCTCCGCATCATTACCCGCATCACATTCCGCGAGTCCCATCACCGCGAGCAAACGCGGATCCCGTTCGCCGCGGTCATAGGCGTGGGTGAACGCCCGTTTCATGTTGAATTGCGACGCATAGTCGGGATTGCGCGGCTTCATGTAGGCAGTGGCAAGCCGCGCCCAATCCGCCCTGATGCGGAGAATCTCGAGTGGGGTTGCAGCGCGCAATTCCAGCATTGGCGGTGGCGAGCTTTTCATCCTCAGGTGTATCGAGGTGTCAAAAGCAGTCGTCAGGTAGTCGTTCAATCGTGCGATTACTTCCGGATAGTCCAGTCCGAAGTCCTCGCGAAAATCAGCTTCGGTGAACGGTTGTTTGCTTGAGGAAACCCGGGCCACGAACCGCCATAAGGCATCGGGGTGTGATTTTGCTGCACGATCAATCGCCCAACGGACAAACAAGGTGGCCTGTGCATCCCAAGCCTGCCATTCCTCGCTGGAGGAAGCAGGTTTATGCGTGAGCATGTCCTGCATCCTGAGGAACAGCAGGGAGGATCCATATTTCAGATCCGATTTGCGGCTGATCGCATGTTTTGTGCGGGCCTGCTTGATTTTTTCCGTTTCTACCGGCGAGACCCAGGTGAAGGGAGGAATATAAAAGTCATTGCCGCTCGAGCCCGACCCTCCACCGACTGGGGAACCCGCGTCGGTCGCCTTGACGTAAAGATCGGCATAGAGATTCATGATGCCGGTCACGAACCAGGCAGGAAGCGACGGGACGCGCTGTTCGAGCAACCCCCGGACATGCCCGGGATGAATCAAAAAACGCGCACGATCAAACGACTCCTCGTCGAGAGTCGCAAAGACCATCGATGAATCTTTGTCGAAAAGTTCAAGATTAGGGATGATCCGTATCCCGTTTGCCAGTTGGACTCCGAGCGAGTTGGATGCAGTGCCATGCAGAAAATAGTCTTTAAGGATTTCCCGTGACATCAGGTTCATGTCCTCTTGGGCGAATAGAATGATAACGACCGGCACATCAGACCTGGCCCAAAATTTTTCGGGAATAATCAGTCGCAACAAATCCGTTGCGCGGGTCAGACGTTGAATGAATTCATTCGTCAGCCGGTCGGGACAACTCGAAAGAATTTCATAACCGGGCACCCCGACATGCTTCCAACGCGGGCCGGTATCGCCATCGGAGACCACGAGCGGCGGCAACATCATCGTTGGCCCCGTTACTTTTAAGTCGGCTGCTTTGAGACCGGGCCAGCCGGCGCCCGCGGTCAGCAGAATTAAGTTCAGCAACCACCGCCAGCGCCTAAACCAGCTGGAAATGTTGGAATTCATATTTTCAATAATACTGGGGATGCGTTCCCTTGATTCCGTGCGGAAATGCGCGGCCGTGATCACACAATAATGGGGTGCGTTGCATGTCTTCTTTCCGGTCGGTCGGCGCGATTACTTAGTGACGACACCCGGTACGAGAGCAATTCAACAGTTTTTCGGCGACATTTGTGACAACCATTTCTTTTGACTGACTGGCGAAATCAGCCCACGAGATGACGGGAGTGCGGTGCGCCAACCGGTTTTCACGAGTAACTTCAAACCGAAGCCCGCGTTCAATCGCATCTTAGGTGAACGCGATCTTTTCAGCCGTTTCCACGTATCCTGTGGAAATATTCGGGGTCTCAATACCTATGGATATCCCAGATATATTGCCCATCACGACTCCCGGAAAAATCGTTTCAGTCTCGGGCAACGCCATCGCAGTGCACCCAATTTCAAGAAATATTTTTGCCGCACTCATGGCTGGTTTTATTGGTTTCGGTTTGCCTGTGGCGGTCAGCCGGGCCCAACCGGCCAACAACGATGAGGCGGGTGCAGAGGTGGTCACTCGCGGCCCCGTTCACGAGGCATTTGCCGGAGTGGTCAGCTACAATCCCGAGCCCGGTATCGTCGTCACCACTCCTCCGCCCGAACTCATTGAGGAAATTCCGCCCGAGGAAAAACCGGAGGGCGACGACGTCGCTTGGATTCCTGGTTATTGGGCCTGGGACGACGAGAGGAACGATTACCTCTGGATCAGTGGTACGTGGCGTTCACTGCCGCCGGGCCGTGAATGGATTGCCGGATATTGGCGGGACACCGGGCAGGGCCATCAATGGATTTCAGGGTACTGGGCTGACACCACTGAACAGGAAACAACTTATCTGCCCCCGCCGCCGGCGACGTTGGAGGTCGGAGCCAACGTCGATGCTCCCTCGGACGACTATGGCTGGACACCGGGTTGCTGGATATGGTTTGAGGGACGTTACGCCTGGCGCGCCGGTTACTGGACAGAGGGCAGGGCGGATTGGGTGTGGGTTCCCGCCTATTACGTGTGGACTCCGCGGGGCGTGATTTTCGTGGAAGGTTTCTGGGACTACCCAGTGGCGCGCCGCGGTCTTCTCTTTGCACCCGTCTATTATCAATCCCGTGGATACGCCCGGCGCGGTTACTCCTATTCGCCGCGGATCGTAATCAGCCTGTCGATTTTCGACGACTGCCTTTTCCTGCGCCCCAGTTACCACCACTACTACTTCGGGGACTACTATGACTCGCGTTATGACCGTGGTGGATACTATGCGTCGTTTTCCTATCAGTCCAGCCGCCATGGCTACGATCCTTTCTATTCTCACAGTCGTTGGGAGCACCGCCGGGAGCGGGATTGGGATGACCGTTTCAGAGAGTCCTATAAGTATCGCCGGGAAAATGAAGCAGCGCGTCCGCCGCGCACGTGGGTGGCCGCCCAGGTAAATATCAATATACGCACCACCGATACGCGGGCTCGCATTGCGATCGCCGCGCCCATCGAGCAATTGGCCAGGAGAAAGGACAATCCGGTGAGATTCCAATCGGTCGACCAGGGGGAACGGCAGAAATACAGTCAACGAGGGCGCGAAGTTCAGAAAACCCGCGAAGAGCGCCGAACCGTAGAGGCCAAGGCCGTCGTCACCACCGAACGCAACGCGAGGGCAGTGGCCGAACCAGCCAAAGTTGCCACGCCGAAATCTTCGATCGTGGCCAGGCAGTCCGGACAAAGTGGCAAAAATCAAGCGCCCCCCGAAAGGCCGCAAGCACCCCGACCCGATACGAAAGACCAGTCCAAGGTGGCGGCTCCCGTTCGTCAGCCCAACGCAGGCCGAAGCGATTCCCCCTCTGAAACGCGCCAGCGTGAACCCGAGCGGAAGGCTCCGTCGGAACGAAACGCGGATGCGATGAAAGCGGGGGAAGAGTCGCAGCGGAAAGCGAAAGAACCCCAAAAGAAAGCGCAGGATGACGACGAAAAGCGCGTCAAGTCCGACGCAGCGGCAAAGGCGCAACGACAATCCGAGGAACGTTCCAAGGCGCGGGAAGAATCGCAGCAACAACAAAGGGCGAAAGAATCCGCGCAAAAGGCACGGGAGGAGTCCGACGAACGCGGGAAAGCAAACGCGGCGAAAGCCCGGGAAGAGTCCCAGCAAAAAGCGAAGGAAGCTGTCGAGAACGCGCGGGATGATGCCGAAAAGCGCAATCGCGATGCCGCCACCCGTGCGCAGGCAGCAGAAAAGTCCCAGCAAAAAGCGAATGAGGCAACGGCGGCGGCGCGACAGGAGGCTGAGGAGCGCAGGAATGCAGCAGCCGCGAAAGCTCAGGAAGCGTCTCAACGAAAGGAGCAGGAAGAGCAGGTGAGGGCACAACAACAGTCCAGGGAACGAGCGAACGCGAAAGCGCAGGAATCGCAAGCCAAGGCGCGACAGGAGGATCCCGGGGAGCGTGCAAAGCCATCCGCGGCGAAAGGGCAGGAAGAATCGCAGCGCCGGACGCAAGAGACACAAGCGAAGGCGAACCAGGACGCCGCAAAGCGCGTCAATGAAGCGCCTGCCAAACCGAAACCGGCTCCGAAGCCAAAGCCCGACCGGGACGAAGACGACGACGGAAAAAAAGACAAAGATAATGGGAAATCAAAAGGCGGATGATCCGCGCCGTTGAAGGGAGTGAGATGAGACGGAGTCGGATGGATTAACACGGATTTGCACTGATGGGCAGTGATTCGAACCAGGCCGGATCATTTGTGAGAATTAGCGGTTAAAAATTCCGGGTCTGATTTTGTGCGTGGGCCCGTGGATTGGTTGTAGATGACATGTGCCGACAGGAGGCGGAAAAGCCGCCAACCTGTCGGCGTTATGCAAACTATCACAAACAAATCAGCAGTAAGCTCAGTGCGTGCTCTCGTCGAGGCGGGAGTGACGGTGAAGTTCGGGATGGATGTGCATGCCGGTCAAATCACGGTGTGCCGGCAGATGGGCGGCATGGTACCGCAGCCGGCGCAACGAATGAGTTGGCCGGCGTGTCTGGATTGGATCGAGGCGCAGGTGAAAGCGGGCGCAGTGGTGTATGCCTGTTACGAAGCAGGACCGTGTGGCTATGGATTGCACCGGCAGTTGGTGGCGCTGGGAGTGACGAACTACGTGGTGGTGCCACAACGGTGGGATCCACAAAACAAGCGGGTGAAAACCGACGCCCGGGATGCGCGCGAGTTGTGCGAGCGGCTGGATCGGTACGTGGGAGGAAACACCACCGCGTTCACCGTGGTGCGGGTGCCCACCCCCGAGCAGGAACAGCGCCGCGCGATCGGCCGGCAACGTGGCCGGCTGTTAAAGGAAAAACAACGCAGCATCATTCGCGGTCACGGTTTGATGCTCAACCAAGGCGTGCAGGCGCCCGCGGACTGGTGGGAACCGTCGGTCTGGCCCCAGTGGCAACTGGAACTGCCCGGGTGGTTGCGAGAGCAGGTGCAGGTCTGGCAACAAAACGCGGTGCGGTTGCACGAAGAGATTGGGCCGTGGACCGCGCGCGTGGAAGCGCTGTCGAATGGGCAAATCATCCCCAAAGGCGTGGGCGAACTGACGGCCGGATTACTCCAAGGCGAGATTCTCGACTGGGGACGATTTAAAAACCGCCGGCAAATCGCCAGCTACACCGGGATGTGTCCGACGGAACATTCCTCCGGCCAAAGCCGCCGCCAGGGCAGTATTTCCAAACACGGCAATCCCCGCGTGCGCCACTATCTGGTGGAAGCGGTGTGGCGATTGCTGCAATGGCAGCCGGACTATCCGCCGTTGCGAAAATTGCGCGCGGCCACCGGCAAACGCCTGCGCAAGCGTCTCGCCGTCGCCGCCGCACGACGCCTGGCGATCGATTTGTGGCGCATCCACACCGGCCAGTGTTCGGCTGAAAAGCTGGGCCTGAAGCTGCGTTGAGCGTCACGGGACTTTGGGTAGCGGGGACGGCACGTGTCCGTTCCAGCCCTTGGGCTTATCAGGTCCGTCTTGTAGATTGGACCGTTCGTCTCCGCTACCCATCCGCATAAGTCATCTTAACGCGCTCGGTTCGCCGACGCTTGGATAGCAGGTTGGACCGCAGGCTCGCTCGCTTGCGCGTCATGCCGGAGAACGTCCCCGCCGCTCAAAGCCCCATTTCCTTTTCTCTCCTTCACGCACCTCCTCCGGTGCGCAAGGCGGAGCTGTTTTTTTATCGACAATATCCGGCTCATAGCAGCAGGGCTGGCGCTTGTCGCCATGCCGTCGGTCAATTCCGGCGTGCCCAAAAAGGGCCAGCCCTGCATTTCTCGAAACAAAATTCACGCGATGGCGCGGGTGTGAATTATTTGTGGGCGAATGTCCTGACGGGCCGTTGAGGGCAACGGCCCCTACCGGTTCGGACATCAGAGAATATGAGTGAGGCTAAGTGGTTGAAAAATCCGGGCTTGGTCAAGGTTTCGTATGCCGGTGGATTGGTTGTAGGACTGGCCCTTGTGGCCATGCCATCTGGGTATTCCCGCGCGCGAGTTTGCGGTGCCTTGAGGAAACCGGCGATCAGTCGCGGCGTGGCCACAAGGGCCAGTCCTACATTCCGAAGACAGAAATTTCGGCGACTACTTCCTCCGACTGATCTTCTCCGGTTTGATAGCGGACGGCTCTGCGAATCGCAGACTTTTTAGGATCCGCGTCCTCGCGATCAGACTTCTATTTGCCCAACATGGCGATTGCCCCCGGGATGAGGTCCGTCATCTTTCGACGTAGCGATGCCTTACCCCATCAAGCCGGAGCGATGTCGCATGCCTGAACACCATGAGCATTCACGATCACGATGCATCACCCTGTTTGCTTTAGCGATGTCGGGCCGCAGGATGAACGCGCTTCGCTTGCTGATCGGAATGGCGTTTCCCGTCGCCGGCCTCACGGGCGCGCGAGGTCAAGTCCAGGTGATTGCAGAAAGTGCTCCAGGTTTGATTGAAACGGGAGCGCCGCTTTTTGAGGTTCGCACTTATCAAAGCCTCGGGCTTGACGCTTCACCGACCGATTTACACGTGATGCCGGACGGCCGGTTGTTGCTCATTGCAGGCCACCAGATTGCGGTCGGTGATGGCTTGCGCTGGGAACGCTTCCAACAGTCCGTCGACGATCCGTTGACTCCGGCTCAAACCGTGGCCGTGGATCACGACGGGAAAATCTACATGGGCGTGGTGGGCGGTTTTGCGTGCGTCGAATTCGGCCAGGACGCGCGCTGGCATCTGCGATTGGTGGCGACGTGGACCGGCGACTCAGCTCCCGTGCCGGCTTTGCGGTTCGGCGTTCAAACGAGCGACAACTGGTTTTGGCATAGTGAAAGCGGCCCGCTGGTGAGTTGGCGACCGGGAAAAACGTCGCGCATCATGGGCCGGGCGGGCGCCACCGCGGATGTGTTTCGACTGAAGGATGATTTTTTTGTGAGCGACAGCACCTCCGGCAGCCTCGCTCGAATCACCGATCACGGATTGGTCGAAACCAGCTCCACGTCCGAAGTTACCGCCTGGGATACAATCAGCGGTGCCGTGCCCTACGACGCCAATCAGTTGTTGGTTGGTACTTTTGGCCGCGGGTTAAAATTATTCAATGGTTCCGTGGTGCGCGATTTTCCCAACCCCGGCAAGCTCGGTGAAGGCGCACACATCAATGCGATTCGTGAAGTCGCAGAGGGCGTTTATGTCGCGGCGGTCGAAGGCTACGGATTGGTTTTTTTCAATCGCGAAGGACGGACGATTCAAGTCCTGAGCAGTCGTCTGGCTCATCAACTGAATCACATCCGTCAGTTGCGCGTGACCGGAGACACGATCGCGGGATTACTCGCCGACGGAATTGTTCGGGTGGAATTTCCTTCGAAATTGTCGCACTACGATCCGTTCGCCGCGTCACGGCTGACCAGCGGGGAACCGCTGCGCGTTGACGGGCGATTGTGGCTGTTTGGCGACGGGCACCTGATGCGCGGGACCTACGATGATCATGGTCTGATTGATGGTTTCGAAATGGATTCGCCGCCCGGAAGTTTTGTCTTTTCCGCGTCTACTGCGATCGGCCCGCCGATCGTTTTCACAGAGAAAGGCGCCTACTGGCGGACCAGGGACGCCTGGGTGCTGGTGGGATCGGATCTCAGCAACACGCGAATAATTTCAGACATTCCGGTTGCTGGTCGCTGGCTTTATGCCAAGCCGAACGAAGCGGGATGGCTGCGACCGACGGAGCATGGTCTGGAAATCGAGCGCTTTGCAATTCCGTCGTTGGGCACCACGTACGGTTCCGTCGCCGGCGCCGACGGAACGGTTTGGCTCGAACTGGGCAATTCACGAATTGGCCGGGTGCGGGTGATGGAGGGCAAGCCTGTCGTGGAAACATTTGGGCGGGAGGCCGGAATTCCCGATGGTTGGGCGCAAATCTTTTCCCTGCAGGGGGAAATAAATTTCAATGTGGGCCGGCAGATTCTCCGGTTCGATGAAGGAAACCGCCGCTTCGTCCGGGATGAAAAATTTGCCCGGGATTTTCCCGGCATCACCAACATCTCAGCCCGCCCCGCCATCGATCCGCTGGGCCGGTTGTGGATTGTCACCAATGGTGCAGTGCATGTGTTTGAGGGGAAACGCGGCCAGTGGCGCGATCTCAACGAGACAATGCCGGCGGGTTTCATCCCCTATTCATTTGCCTTCGAAAAAAACGGGGTTGCCTGGTTGCACAACGATCGCCGGCTTATCCGCTTTGATCCGCGCCTGCCGTCGCCCTTTGTCGTGCCTTTCCGGGCGCTGATCAGTCATTTGACATTTCTCTCAAGCGGACGCACCGAGTTTCCCTCGGCGGCGGAGCTCGCGCCACTGTCCGACAACGACAATTCGTTTTCAGCTCACTTTGTCGCGCCGAACTGTCCATTCGGTTCCGCAGTCGACTTCGAGGTGAAACTGGATGGAACGAACCTGCCGTGGGCCTCGACGGGCGCAGGAGGATCCACCAGCTTTAACCACCTCAAGCCCGGCTCGTACGTACTGCGGGTGCGACCGCGTGCCGCAGGGGTGGTGGGCGGTGAGGCGTCGTTGGGATTTACCGTGAGACCGCCCTGGTATCTGACCCGGTGGGCGTATTTCGGATACGTGATGGGAGCGCTCGCACTGGCGACCACCATCATCCGCACAGTTTCAGCTCTGCAACGCCGGGACAAGATCCGGCTTCAACGGCTGGTGGAGGAACGAACGCAGGAACTCAACGCCGGCATCGAACGCCGCCGCCGGCTGGAGGCGCAGTTGTTGCAGGCTCAGAAACTGGAAAGTCTCGGCACTTTGGCCGGCGGTATTGCCCACGATTTCAACAATCTCCTCACGAGTATTCTGGGAAACTGCGAGCTCGTGACCATGACAGTGGGCCACGATCCCTCGGTCAGTACCGAGCTGCGTCAGATCATGGCGGCGGGCGGACGCGCGCGCGATCTGGTTACCCAAATCCTCACGTTTTCCCGTCAGCGAAATATCGCACTTTCGCCGACCAATTTGGCCGTGCCGGTGGCTGACGCGATCAAGCTGATTCGCGCCTCCACTCCGTCGACGATTGAAATCAGCTTCCATCTGTCCGCTGGGAATGTGCAGGCCGATTCCACGCAGATTCATCAGATCGTGATCAACCTCTGCCACAACGCGGTCCAGGCGATGAGCGGGCACTCCGGCAAGATTGAGATCAACCTTGAGCGAGTTGAGGTCACCCAGACTTTTGCAGCGGAACTGCCGGGGCTTGCGCCGGGTGCGGCCATGCATCTGAGCGTCGGCGATAATGGTTGCGGCATGAGCGCGTCCACCATGGAAAGGGTCTTCGATCCGTTCTTCACCACAAAAGCTCCGGGTGAAGGCACCGGTCTCGGACTTTCGATCGTGCAGGGCATTGTCCACAGTCATAAAGGCGTCGTGCGCGTTCGCAGCCAGCCCGGCCAGGGTACGACCTTCGATCTCTACTTCCCGCTCACCACGGACGAGGTTGTTGCCCTGCCGGTCGCCGGCAGAGTTCCGCGGGGGCGGCAGGAAAAAATCATGGTGGTGGACGACGAACCATCGGTTGCGGCCTACGTATCCAAGCAACTCGAGCGACTGGGTTATAGTCCGGTCGTATTCACCGATCCACACGCGGCGCTGACGGAAGTGATTTCGGATCCGCAACGGTTTCAAGCGATCGTCACCGATCTCACGATGCCGAAGCTCAGCGGGGTCGAACTCGTGGAGCGCTGTCGTGCGGCGGGAGCGACCATGCCTGTCACAATCATCACTGGCTACGGGACTGATGAACTGCAGGCTACGCTCCAGACTTTCACGCGCTGCAAAGTGCTTTCCAAGCCATTCGATGGTGACGATCTCGCGCGGATGGTCCATCGCATGCTCCAGAACGAGTCGACCCCGCCGATGTGAGTGGATATTTTTCCGGATGTAGGGCTGGCCCTTGTGGCCACGCCGCCGTTCTCGCTCGCACCACAGGCAAGGAAAAACACCCCCGGATTTTCAACCACTAATCCTCACTCATATTCACTGATGGCCGAACCGGTAGGGGGCCGTTGCCCTCAACGGCCCCTACCGGACGGAGGTAGTTACGTGGCGCGCTTGCGCTGCGCGAGACGGCGGCGGAGCGAGAGGAATGTCAGCATGGCCGCGCCGGCCAGACCATAGGTCGCGGGCTCGGGTACCGGTGAAAGCGTGGGATTCAGCAAATACGCATGCTGCAAACCGTCCGCGGCGAGTCCGGTGCCGACGATCTGTCCCTTGTCGTTGATCCCAGTCGCATCCTGTAACGTCCATCCGAGTGCAGCGGAAATTACATCGTTCAAATCAACGAAGTGATTGTTCGAAAAAAGAAAGGGATGATCGGTGCTGCCATTCAAATCGAATGTTCCGACGACAGCATTCAGGTTGTTGATGTCGCCCACGCCGGTAATACCGAGGCCAATTTTGCCCAGGTCCGTGGTGCTGTTGTTCAGGTTCGAACTCGGCGTGGTGAGAAAGAGATCCTTGTTCGCCTGGATGAAACCTGCGATGACGGCGTTGTCATTGAAATTTCTCGCGGTGTATATATTCCAGTTCAAGGTGCCGACATCGCCCAGCGGACCGGAGCCCAAATCGTAAACATAGTAGGCCTGAAGCGTGGAGGAGGACGCGAGAATCTGGTTGTTGTTATTGATTTCGCCGTAGCCTCCGAGAAACCCCGTTTCATTGTCGAGTTGGGTGTAGATGCCACCTTGATAGATATACCCGCCAGGTGCGTTGAGATTCGCAGCGCCAAGAACGATGCCGTTGTTGTTCACGCGATCGGCGGAACCGCTGTCGAAATACGGTGAAGCAATCGTGGTGATCGTGGAAGTGTTAGTATTGTAAATGTATCCAAGCGAAGGACTCGGCGAAGTGAAATCCGCGGTACCCACAAAGAGACCGTTATCATTCAGTCCCGAAGCCACGGTGTTGGTGGCACCAGGAACGTTGATGAGATTCAACATGCCGCCGTCGTAATAGTAGGCTTGTGAGATGCCGCCGGTCTTGGCGGTGACGGTGACGGCGCCGTTGGCGTTGATCGCAGTCGCATGGGATTCCGAGAAGCGCGGCGGAATCCCGAGATCGATCAACTCATACGTGATTGCTGCGTGGGTGAAACCGACAAACATTAAAACGGCCACGAGGGAAACGACGCGCCGGATAGCTACTACTCTATTATGGTGTGCTTTCATAAAAATGACACAGCTGGGGCTGTTTTCAGGGTGAAAAACGGAATGCAACGCACGGACACATCATGGTCTCAGGAAGTCAGTCGTCGGGCCATCGGGCGAAGGCCCAGCGACCCATCGGGCAAAACAGTATCCTGCTGTCAGCTGAGGAAAGTAACCGGCGGCGTACTAATTTAAGTCCGGGCGTCGTATTAGGTGTCGGCTTTATGAACGCATGAGTCGGATGCGAACGCGGGGTGCCCTGCTTTTTCGCGTCTTGGATCAGATTGGGTGTAGGAGCGGCTTTATGCCGCGATGACGCGCGCAGCGCGCCCGAATCGCGGCATAAAGCCGCTCCTACATTTGCGGAGGTGAACGTGTGAGCATTTCGCTAATCCGATCCGTGACACGAGCGTCGCAAGTAGATCGCGGCGTGCCGACGAGCGGCAGCCCTACATCGATCGGACCACCGCCTACCGCGGTGCCTGGATCACCACGTTTAGCTTTTCGAGGGTGACTCCGAGCTGCCGGTCGTAGTCGGCGAGGGCTTTGTGGTAATCGGATTGGGCGCGGGCTTCGTCGACTTCCGCGAAGGTCAATAATTGCTGTTCCTGTGAAACGTAGTAGCTGCTGCTTTGACCGGCGCGGAGGAGTTTGAGCTCCGCATCCAGGGTGGTCTGCTGGAGTTCGCGGGCAAGGCGCGTGGCGTGGATTCGCTTTTGGGTGGTTTCGATCTGGCTCGCGGCGTTGCCAACAAGCACGACAATATTCTGTTCAACCTGTTCCTGGGTGGCTTCGGACTGCCGCTCCTGCAGCCTGGCGGCGCGATAGCGACCGCGTTCGGTCGTGAAAGTCAGGGGAACGGACACGGTGACGCCCCAGCTGTAAGCGTGATAGTCTTCATTGCGAAGCTGGCGGCGGCTGGTTCTCAAATCAGTGTCGTAACCATTGTATCCGTAACTGCCGGTAAGATCCACTTGCGGGAGCAGCTGGTTGCGTTGAAGGCGTGCATTGATGTTGTCGCGTTTAAGCGCGAGTTTCGCTTGCTGGAAGTCAGGGCGCTTTTCGAGGGCGACGCGAAAGTCAGCCGCAGGATCGACAATCACGATTGGTGCAGGCGCCGGTTCCTCGATAACGATCTTTTCGCTGAGGAGGGAGGGATTGCGTGTATCGGTGGTCAGCTGCTTCAAGGTGTTTTCCGTCTGGCGGACATTTTGCTCGGCGAACAGAATATTCTCCTCTCTTTGGGCCGCGCGGGAGCGAACGATATCCACTTCGTGTTTTGAAACGCTCCCGGTTTTAAAGCGTTTCTCATTTTCCTCGAGCAGCTGCGTGGCGAGATCGCGGGAACGAATGGCGCTGCGCAGATTGGCGTACGCGAAATTCAGATCGTTATAGGCGAAAATGACATTCGTGATCGTGTTGATGACGGTCTGCCGGAACTGCCATTCGCTGATGCTGCGGTTGGTCTGCGCGATGCGGATCGTCGCCATCGTGGGAGTGAAACCGAAATTGCGCAGCAGCGGTTGGCTGGCGGAGACTCCGGCGAATGTGAGAAAATTATCCCCGTTGTAGTTGAATGTGCTGCGATCATTCGCGGTGCTGGTGCCGAGGCGGTAAGTGAGACCCCACGGGGCCAGTCCGCCGACATTGATATCGTAATCTTCTCCCTGGCTGAACGCTGCGGGTGGGCGGATACCACCGGTTCCGGCCAGTTGAGGATTGTAACTTTCGGACGACGTATAATTGCCGCTCAAAGTCAGGTCGAATTTCCCGCGGCTCTCCGTCACTCGCGCGGAGGCGATCGAGGCGTTGAAGCCTTCCACCTTGATCGAATAGTTTTTCAGCAAGGCGCGCTGGATCGCTTCGTTGAGCGTGAGTTTTAGAGGCGTATTCACGCTCGCAGGCACTTCGTCTGCTCGTGCGGAAGTCGCAACGAAACCGAGGATAAAAAACAACGCGATTTGGCTCCGGAAAGTCAGCATGGGGAATATATTCCATATGCTTTGCAACCCGCGTGCCACGGTCTCGTGCAAAAATATCTTCCTATGAAACAGGCGGTTAAATGATAACTATTGGTGGGAGCACGACTTGTTTCGCGCCGTGGACGGGACGAATGAATCCCGGAAATGGGATGGCAGGAGGAAGTGGTTTTTGGGCGAGATACGGGCAAGCCGCTGAATATTTAACCACTAATGATTTCGCCGAAAGGGGAGCGAAACCTACTTTTACCCCTCCGACTAATCGTCTCCGGATTTTGGTTCAGGGAGTCCGCTGATCGCGGACTGGATTGAGATGGGGTCGTTCAAATGTGTGTGTGAGTGGCTACGCCTTCGCGGTTTGTCGCGACGATCTACTCTTGGCGAAGCAGAGTTTGTTTGTGGACGAAGTCCGCGGTAGGGGCCGTTGCCCTCAACGGCCCGGGGATGCCACGATCGCTCACGGAAGGCCGTTGAGGGCAACGGCCCCTACCCAAAACCGTTTAGCGGTTAACCATCCGGGGTCGGTTTATTCAGCCGGCGTTGAGTTTGCGGAGGGCTTCGAGGGCTTGAACAAACTTTGGATCTCCCGCGAGAGCGGTTTCATAAGCGCTCTTGGCGCCGGCCTTGTCGCCTTTCTTCTCGAGGATGTTGCCGATTCGCGTGTGCACGCGGGCGTCTTTGTCTTTGCCGGGATGCGAAAGAAGTTCCTTCAACGTATCGAGACCCCGATCGAGCTGTTGCCCTGAAATAGCGGCGAGGCGGCCGATGTTGTACAGCGCGTCGTCGTCGCCGGGTTTTTCGCGGAGGACATCTTCATAAACAGCGAAGGCTTCCGGATATTTTTTTTCCGCGGCGTAAAGCGTCGCGTAGGCTTGCCGGCCGCGGACGACATCGAGCTTTTTAATTTCCTCCGCCTGCGCGTATGCCTTGTCCATGCCGCCGCCGAGAAATCCCGGCGCTTGCCGGCAGAATTCCATTACGCTCATGCGGGCACGAATGTTTTTAGGATCGAGCTCGATCGATTTGTCATAGGCAGCCTTGCATTTTTTCGCCCAGCCCATTTTGGCGAGCAGTCCTGCCTTGAGTGCATTGAGTCCGTACGCGTCGCCCAGGATTCTTTGGTATTCGCTGTTGGTCGGGGCCAGTCCGGTGGCTTTTTCGAGAGCGGACACGGATTTCTCCGCGTTATTTTGAGCCAGCAGAGCCTGACCAAGAAAAAACCAAGCAGGGGCTTCATTCGGCTCGGTGACGGTAACTTTTTCCAAGATCGCTTGAGCTTCGGCCCAACGACGTTGCTTGAAAAGTTCTGTGACTTGATCGCTGGCGGCCTTGTCGACAGCGAAGCCAGGAATTGCAATGAGGCTGAACAGAAGAAACACGCGGAGCATCGTGCTTAGAACACCGGGGGCTGCATTTGTTTCGAGGAAAAAGAGAGGTCCATGAATGGCGGTTTTACGCCGTTAAGACTCAAGCCGCTGAATTTTTAACCACTAATCCACACTAATGACCCACTAAGTTGAAATACTCCGGCATTAGTGAGAAATTAGTGTGGATTAGTGGTTAAAAGTCCGGGCTTTGGTTCTATTCTGATCGCTCATTTGAAAACGATCACGACCGTACGTTTTTCAGCGTCGGGACTCTGGATGATCATTTCCAAGCGAGTGCCAACCGCTCGTTCCGTTCTGAGACTCTTTTCCAGGCTGAATCCCGTCATGGTGTCCGTCGCCTGGTTGTCGAACGAAAGTAAAATGTCACCGGTCTTTAAACCGGCCGTCTCTGCCGGCGTACCGCGACCGACTTTACTGATCCACGCTTTTTTTATTTGAGTGAGGGGTGTCGGCCCTTTGCATTCGTACGAAACCTCCAGCCAACTCGATGGAATCCGCGTGCCGATCACGGTGAACGTGGGCAGGACGACGGTGGGTCCTTCGGTTTTCTCCCTGGATTTTCCCGGCGCGGCGATCGTGGCAAATGAGAAAATCAGGACACCGATTATTCCAAAAAACGGAACTGAAACCACGGATTTCACGGATGGGCACGGATTGTTCGCAAGAGCTGATGCAAAGACACTCTATCTGCTGCTACGGCGGCTTGTGTGGAGTGCGGTCTCACGAGACCGCTTTGAAAGCGGCGACATGTCGCCGCAATCTCTCCGCCTCGCTGGCCGACTGCCGTCATCCGTGCCCATCCGTGAAATCCGTGGTAGTTTTGTGTTACACAGTTTCCGGATCGGGATGGATCCACGGGGCGCGGTACGGCCGGGTTAGGCGGCGGGTGGCTTCGGCGTCGCCGGGGATCGTGCGGGTTTTGGGATCGTAGCTCAGTGGACGGCCGAGTTCCTGGGCGAGATTCGCGAGGATGCAGCATGACGTGGAGATATGACCCTCCTCGACGTCGGCGACCGGGCGGGAACGGGCGGCGCGGGCCTCCATGAAATTCCGTACATGGTCGGTTTGCATCTCGGTAGGATTGCGGTTCGTATCGAGGTTTTCCTGGTCGCCCGTTTTTGAGAGCAGATGAAACCCCTCCTTCGGCCCACCGTCCGCGGGGGTGTATTCATATCCTAGAATTGTCACATTGAGTGTGCCATTTTTCCCGATGACCCGCGCACCCCACAAATCGGTCCAGTGCCGGGCAGGGAAGGGAGCGGCGCCCCAGGTGCGGTGCTCCCAACTTACGTCGAGATCCGGATAGTGGAAAACGCTGCGCTGCGTATCCGAGATATTGGAAGTCGCATTTTTGTCGATATAGATGCCGCCGCTCGACGAGATCGATTTCGGCCAGCCGATATCCATCATCCACCTCACGCAGTCGAACATGTGAACACCCAGATCACCAATCTGCCCGTTGCCGTACTCCTTGAAAGCGCGCCAACCTTTGGATTCCTTCGTTGACTTGAAGGGAATCAGGGGGGCTGGGCCCGTCCACAAATCATAATTGAGGCTGGCGGGAACAGGGCTGTCGGGAAACACCTCGCCCGGTCGGCCGGACAGATAAGAAAAAGATTCCACCAGCCCGATCGGGCCGATTTTTCCGCTGCGAATATATTTGTCCCGGGCTTCGATGAGGCAACGGGTGCTGCGTCGCTGCGTGTTGACCTGAACCACGCGGTTGTATTTGCGCGCCGCAGCGACCAGAGCTTCTCCTTCGATCACGTCGTAACTGATGGGTTTTTCCAGATACAGGTCAGCACCGGCTTTCATCGCGGCGATGGCCGGGAGGGCGTGCCAGTGATCGGGTGTGGCCACGATCACGATATCATGCGCACCACTGGCCAGCATCTCGCGGTAGTCTGCAAATGTCTTCGGCACGGCCTGCTGATGCTTCGCCACTTTCGCGAGCGTTGCGGTGAGTGCCTTGGAGTTCGGATCGCAAAGCGAAACGATTTCAATCTCGTGGTGCGTCACCATCGATTCGAGATTCACCCAACCGTACCAGCCGCAACCGATCAGGCCGACTTTGGGGCGGGGTGAGGAAGAATCGGCACCGAAAAGGCGTGAGCCGGTGGCGACAGCAGCGCCGGCCACCGCGAGAGAAGAGACAAAGGTACGGCGGTTCATAATGTTGAAGTAGTGAGTAGCGGGTAGCCAGTAGTGAGTAGTAGAAAGGCCCGACGCTGAGGAGTGAGAGGTAACAAGAGTCGAGTGGCAGAAGGGGCGGAGAATGAAAGTAGTGAGTAGGCGGACTTCGCGGCGGGGGGAAGGGGTTGGATTCAGTTGGTTTGTATGCTCACTACCCGCTACTCGATGCTCGCTACTTCGAAAAAGTAGCAAGTAACAAGAGGCAAGTGACAAGAAAGGAATGCCGACAAAAAGGGAAAGTGGCGAGGAGCGAGTGGCCAACGCTTCTGAAAATCCCAAAAGCCAAAGACCAAAGCTCCAAAGGTCGGATCGCGGCTCATCCGCGGGGAATGGAGCGCATCTGTTTTGGCGTTTGAGTATTGGCCTCTGAAATTTCGTTTCCTGTTACTTGAAACTTGCTCCTTGATACTTCGCATCGCGCTTCACTCGGCCTTTAGCGCGATGATGGGATCCACTTTCGTCGCTCGTCGCGCCGGAATGTAGCAGGCGAGCAGCGAGGTGACTGCGAGAAGAAGCACCGGCAAATACGCCGCAGTATCAAAGAGCGAGGTGTCGTAAATCATGCTTTGCAACAATCGGGCGCCGATGAACGTACCTGCACTCCCTATGACCAGACCTATCGCGATCAGCTTCGTCCCCTCGCGCAGGACGAGACCTGCCACTGCACCGGAACTGGCTCCCATGGCCATGCGAATACCGAACTCCCGGCTGCGTTGTCCGACACTGAAGGAGATCAGGCCGTAGAGGCCGACACCCGCGAGCACGAGTGCAAGCGCGGCGAATATACTGAAAAGCGTGAGGTACAGTCGCGGCTGCGTGACGCTGCGCCGGACATAATTTTCCATCGGAGCGACGTCGGAAACCGGTACGTCGCGATCCACGCGCCAAAGCGCTGCCTGGATTTCTTTCGCAAGGGAGGCTGGAGGAAGCGCCGTGCGAACCATCAAAGTTGCGAACGCCGGAGTGCGTTGTGCAAGCGGATGATAAACTTGCAGGGGAATATCCGCGGTCAGTCCGGAACGACGCACGTCACCCACCACGCCGACCACTTCGAAACGCATCGATCCCCCGGAGGTGATGAATCGTCCAATCGGATTCTCGCGACCGAAATAGCGCCGTGCGGCAGTCTCGCTCAGAATAACCCGGGACGGAGCACGATGGTCGTCGCTGGGAGAAAAGATGCGACCGCTCTGCGAGGGAATGCCAAGTGCCTTGAAATAATCCACACTGACCGAATCCGAAAAAGCCTGCGGCAATTTTGCGGCGGCAGTAGAATTTTCCAGGTTCAGGGGAGCGTAGTCTGTGGGAATTCCCCAGCGGAAAGGCGAAGTACGCGTGAAGCCGAGGGCTTCGACGCCCGGAACCGCCGCGACCTCGGTTTCCGCCCGCGAGAAGAACGACCAGCAGAGGTTGGGATTGCCATATCGTTTTTCCGGCAGCGACACCGTGAGCGAAAGCACTCGACTGGCATCGAGTCCGGTTTTTTTGTGCATCAAACCGATGAAACTCCGGCCGAGCAGTCCCGCGCCCGCGAGCAACATCAGGGCTAGCGCAATCTCGATGACGATGAGCCCACCGCGAAGTCGTCGTGCGGCAATTCCTGTCGACCCGCGGGCGCCATCTTTCAATGCATCATTGGCGTTGATGCGCGACGCGGTGAACCCCGGAACAATACCTGAGACCACGCCGGCGAACGTCGAAAGGGTGAAGGTGACGAGAAGCACGGGTAGATTGATGGCGATTTCACCGGATCGAGGAAGCCATCCCGCGGGCAGGCTCGCGATCAAGGCGTCCACTCCCCAGGAGGCAAACAACACGCCGAGACTGCCGCCCGCCGCAGCGAGAATCAGGTTTTCCAAAATGAGCTGACGAATAAGCTGAAGTCGCGAGGAGCCGAGGGCGGTGCGAATCGCGAGTTCCTTGCGGCGGGTGCTGGCCCGGACGATCGAGAGACCCGCGATATTGGCGCAGGTGATCAGCATCACGCAAGCGACCGCGCCAAGGATGACCAGCAGCCCCGTGCGATAGTCGCCAACGACGAAGCGGCGGAGATCTTCAGCCCGCAGTGTCCAACCATCGTAGTTTTTTGGATACCCCAGTGCCAGTCGCTGCGCGATTGTCGCCAACTCTACATTGGTGCTGAGCAGTTCGCGGTCGGACCGGAGCCGGGCAAACACCGTCCAGTAACGTGAACTTCGATTGAGCAAGTCGTCCGCTCCCGTCCGCATTGGGCGCCAGAGTTGCGCCACGTCCGAAGGGTCCTTGAAGGATTCAGGCATGACGCCGATGACGGTGTGAGCGACATCGTCGAGCATGATTTGCCGGCCAATGATCGAATCGCTGGAGTTAAACTGACTTTGCCAGAGTGCATGGCCGAGGACGGCGATGGGCGGCGCACCGGCTTTGAGATCTGCGGCGGTCCACGTGCGGCCGCGCAGCGGAGCGACATCAAAAAGTTTAAAATAATCCGCGGTCACTTCGCCGCTGTTCAGGAGGGCGGGCGTCGCGGTTCCGGTGAGGTTGACATAGTAATAGTATTGGGCCGCCAGGGTTTCGAAGGAGCTATTGCCCGTCGCAACGTCGCCAAAGGTCGCCGGTGCGAGACCGCCGGGACCGAGTTCCTGATGTCGCGATTGCACCTGTACGAGCTGGTCGGCGGCGCGATATTTTAGTGGTGCGAGCAGTAACGCGTGAACGACCGAAAAAATCGCAGTCGAGGCCCCGATGCCCAACGCGAGGGTGAGGATTGCGACAAAAGCAAATCCCGGGGATCTGGCGATCCGGCGAATGGAAATCTTGAGATCGGAGAGCATGGGGAGGAACAAAGTATCAAGTAACAAGGGTCAAGGGACAGGAATGAATGCCGTCGGAACGACAGAGGTAGTGAGTTGGCTGTGAAAAATCAAAATGCCAGTGGCCAAAATTTCAAAAGCCGGGGAACCAACATCGCGAATGGAAACGCATATGTTTTGGAGTTTTGAGTATTGGCCTTTGAGTTTTTGTTTCCTGGTACTTGAAACTTGTTACTTGATACTTGGCCGAGTGCTTCACTCGGCGCGCAGCGCTACCATTGGATCCACTTTGGTCGCTCGTCGCGCGGGGAGGTAGCACGCGAGGGCGGCGATGGCGGCGAGGATTAATGCTACTCCGGCCAACGCCGTGGGATCGTTTGCCTGTACGTTGAACAATAGCGACGACAGGGTGCTCGTCATGAGCAGGGAGCCAAGAACGCCGAGGGTGAGTCCGATTAACGCGAGGCGCGCGCCCTGACCGAATACCATGCGCAAGACGTCCGACCGCTGTGCTCCGAGCGCCATGCGGATGCCGAATTCACTGGTGCGTTGACTCACGGTGTACGCCATCACGCCGTAGAGACCGATTGCCGCCAGCAGTAACGCGGTCAGAGCGAAAATAGCGGCCATCAGGGCGGGGGAACGTCGGGTCGCGAGACTGTCGTCGATCCGAGATTCCATCGTCCTGAGATCGTTCAGGGGGACATCGGGATCGATTTCGCGGATAATTTTGGTGAGCGTCGGTCCCAGTGATTCCGGCGCGAGGCTCGTGCGTGCGACCAGATAATAGTTGCGAATGAAGATCTGGCTGAACGGAAAATAGATCGAACCCGGCGGTTTGGCTTCCGTAAGACCGGCTTGTTTCACCGCGCCGACAACCCCAACGACGGTGTAGGGCGGGTTGTCTTTGGTGATTCCGAGTTCACGGTAAACCACTTTCCCGATCGCGTTTTCGCCTGGCCAATAGGTGTTGGCGAAATTTTCATCGATGACGCAAACGCGTTCCGGCCGACCGGCGTCGGCTTGCTCCAAGTATCGTCCCTCAATGAGGGGAATGCCGATCGCCTTGAAATAATCTCCTGCCACTCCAAATCGATTGTGGATCAGGACTTCTTCACCGGGCCGTGGTTTGTAGCCGGGAACGGTGACTGGTCCATTTTCATTGGCTCCGCCGACCATTGGCGCGGTGGATACAACGCCGATTGAGGAAACACCCGGAATGGAACGTGTCTTCTCATGGAACCGGCTGAAGAAGTTTTCGAACGATCCATCCGTATGATAGCCAAACCACGTGAGAGTGAACTGGCCGGCGATGATATGATCCGGACGGAATCCAGGTGAAACCGCCATGGTACGTTTCAAACTGAGTCCGAGGAGACCCGCTGCAGCCAGCAACACAAAGGCGAGCGCAATTTGGGCGACAATGAACGCGTTGCGGAGCCGTTGCGTGGCACGGTTCACCGTGCTGCCCCGGGATTCCGATTGAAGGGCGACCGCCATCCGGCTGCGGAAATTGAACCAAACAATCGGCAGGCCTAACAAGATGCCGGCGATGAACGAAGCGGCGACGGCCATCAATCCCAGCCACAGATTGAAGGTGATTTCTGCGCCGAGTGGAAGTTGGTTTGCGCCCAGCGCGCCGAGCAGATCGACGCCGAATGCGCCGACCAGCAGACCGAGGAACGCTCCGCCGACGCATAACAATAGCGTTTCGGTCATCACCTCGAGGACGACATGACGTTGGCTGGCGCCGAGGGCCTGGCGGATTGCCAATTCTCGCGAGCGACTGCTGGCGCGAATGAGCAGGAGATTGATCAGGTTAACGCCGCCGATGATCAGCAGACAAAGCGCGCCTGCTTGCAGTAGAATGAGCATCGGACGCACGGCCGCGACGTGATCGGCGTGCAACGGAGCAACGACCGTGTAGCAGCCGGCCTCCGCCACGATCTTTGCCTGGGGGAATTCAGGGGCGCGGAACGCGTCATTGGCAGCGATTTGAGTTTGAACATCGGCCAGCGTGGCGCCGGGGGCCAGTCGCGCGATTTGGATGACCTGAAGATTGTGGCGCGCGTTCACATTGCGTTCACCGTCCTCCGAGGACAGTGGCATGTACACGGGCGCTTGAAAGGAGAGAAATCGGAATTTGGGTGGCAACACGCCGACGATAACGCGCTGGATTCCATCTGTCCGAATGGTTTTGCCGAGGGCGGCGGGATCGGAATTGAAATGAGTTTGCCAGTACTCGAAGCTGAGCATGACCACGTGATCGGTTTGATACGTCAGCTCAGAGTCATTGAACGCGCGGCCGATGAAGGGTTCGACGCCGAGGGTTCGGAAAAATTCCGAAGTGACCCGGCCCAGTTTTTCCATGGACGTCGCTCCCGGTTCTCCGATTACGGTGGTGGCCTGGCTGATGGCGGCGATCGATGCGAGCGCAGGAATTTGTCCGCGTCGCTCGTAGTAAGTGGTGAGCGAGGCCCCATTGTCTGCGCTCGGGATTTTGGGGTAAGTATAGTAGAGGGACACGAGTTGCTCCGGATTCGAATAAGGCAGCGATCGAATCAGAACGGCGTCGACGACGGCGAAGATCGTGAGATTCGCGCCGAGGCAAATAGCCAGCGTCGCGAGAGCCGTGGCGGTGAAGCCCGGCGTTTTCAGCAATGCACGGAATGAATGGCGGAGTTGGGGAAGCATGGGGAAGAAAAGTGACAAGGGCCAAGTGACAAGTGACAGGAAGGGAAGTAGTGAGGAGCGAGTAGCGGGTAGTGAGTGGGTTTATGAAAAATTACAAAAACCAGTGGCCAAAGTCCAAAGGCTGGAAACCAGTTTACTGATACGAACGGTAATGAATTTTGTTTTGGAGTTTGAGTATTGGCCTTTGAAATTTTTTTAGTGTCGCTACTCGATGCTCGCTACTGTTTTGCGCGGAGTGATTTTGAGATTCGCGAATGCGCCGGGGTAACCCCAGAAGCCGACGAGGCCGCGGTGATCGCCGAGTTTTAAATCTTTGACGACCAGGACGGGATCTTTCCCTCCATTGACGAATACCTGGACAGTGGAGCCGTCGATTTCCAACCGCGCGTGAAACCAGGTGTTGTTGGCGATGACGGCACCGGCTTCGTAAACGCCGGGAAAGTGTTCACGCAGGTAAGGCCAGTCGTAAATGGTGTTCGTGGCGACGTATTGAACCGTGTGATGATGCCGCTCGGTTCCCGAATTGAACGGACGAAAATAGATCAATTCGTGTTGTTTCGTATTGTTGGGATCGATCCGGAATGCGATGCCAACGAAAGTGCGATCGTCGGGTTCGATCGGGCCGATGAGATCGGCCTCGATGGTGCCGTTTTGAAATGGGACGTCGGTGACGAAAACGGTGCCGGGATCGTAGTTTTTGGTTTCGGAAAGTTTTTGATAATCGACGCGAAAACGGATGGCTGGATAAGTGACGCCCTTCGTATCGGTGACCGGCTCGACGTTCGCTTTGGTGCGCGGGTTCATTTCCAAATGCCAGCGCGTGGGATCGGGGGGAATGTCGGCCCCGCTGGCCGCGGCGGAGACGAACAGCGAGACGGTAAGCAATACCAATGAATGGCTGGATAACATGGCGGATGAAAAGGCAGGTTAAAACGAAGCGGTGGAAAATAAACGAAGCCACTCAGCCTTTGACCCCGGCGGGCCAGATGAATGGAAGTGGGCGCATCGCGACGTCGGGCACGCCTTGGGCGATAAGCCAGTCGAGAACGGGCTTTGCAGGATCGCCGCCTTTTTTAACGCAGTGCAACAATGTGAAACCGTGCGGACCCGGGATTTGGTGAGCTTTGGGATCGACCGCGTGAAAGGCTTTCACGAGGTCCAGTTGGCCGAGCATGCCGGCGGAAAAAAGACTCGGCCGTGCGCCTTTGCTGAGAAGATACTCGGCAATCTCGCGCCCACCGGTATGGGCCGCCGCTTCGAGTGGAGTTTCGAAATCACCCCCGCCCCAATCCCACGAGGCATTGGCGAGCAAGGGAGTTTCTTCCACGAGCTCGCGTACTTTTTCCAAACTGCGATGGGCCTGCACGACGGCCGCCTGAACTTTTTCAGGTGGCAGTGCGGGAGGTTTGGCCGGAGGTTTAGCCACGCCGGGTGGAACGGCATTCGTATCTTCGGCGGCAACCTGATTGAAGACGAAACCGGCTGCAACGAGAGCGGCCGATGAACGCAGAAACGAGCGACGGGATTGGTTGGGAGGCATGGTGGTGAAAAAGTGACAAGGCGGAAGTAACAAGTGACAAGAGACGGAGATAAAATGATAACGATCTGGTTTGGGCGGTAATTTTTGGTACTTGAAACTTGGTACTTGGTACTTCGCGTTGCGCGCTATTCAGCGCGTAGCGCGACCATGGGATCGACCTTTGTGGCGCGACGCGTGGGCAGGAGGCTCGCGATGAGCGCTACGAGAGCGAGGATGAGTGGCGCAATTACAAGCGTGGAGGGATCTGCGGCGCTCACGCCGTACAGTAATTTGGCGACGACCTGGCTGAGCGCGAGGTAGCCCACCAAACCGGCGACTACGCCCGTAATCACGAGGGTCGCGCCCTGGCCGAGGACGAGAGTGGCGATATTGCGAGCGGTGGCGCCGAGTGCGAGGCGGATGCCAAATTCAGCGGTGCGTTGCGCGACGGAAAACGCGAGGATGCCGTACACGCCGAGCGACGCGAGCAGCAGCGCGACGCCGCTGAAAAGAGAGAGCAGCACCATCGGAGCACGCCGGACCACCAGGGCTTCGTCGATCCGGGCCGTCAGTGTCTTGATGTCGAAAATTGGCTGTTCGGGATCGACGGCGGCCATTGCGGCGCGCACGGGAGCGATCAGGGTCGACGGCACGGAGGTGGTTTTCACGATCAGCGTGGCAAAGGATCGTGGCGACTGCTCCAGCGGAAAATAAAGCGTCTCCTTCGTGACCTGGGTTTCCATGTTTTGGTTTTTGGTGGTGGCGACGACCCCGACGACGATCCACGGTTTGTCTCCCTGACCGACGTCGCCGATAATCTTTTTCCCGAGGGGATCGCTGTTCGGCCAGTAGCGATCAGCAAGTACGCGATCGATGATCACCACGCCGGGCGCGTGCGCGTCGTCTTGCGGTGTGAACGTCCGGCCCCGGAGAAGGTTGATCCCGAGGGTGCGGAAATAGTCAGGGCTCACGGAGCATTGAAATCCATGGGGCTGTGGCTGGCCGGGTGGCACACTGTATCCGTCAATGGTGTACGAACCCTGCGAATAACTGTTGCCGAACGGCAGACTGCTCGTGATTGCGGCGGTGCTCACGCCAGGCAGCGTTCGGACTCGCTCCAGCACGCGTCCGAACAGAGCTCGGCGGTTGGCGGCGTCATCATAGGCCGGGCCGGCCAGGTTGATTTGGGCCGTTAGAACATTTTCGGCGACGAAGCCCGGACTCTGTTCCAGCAAGCGCGAAAAGCTTTTCACGAGCAGGCCGGTGGTCGAGAGCAGCATTACCGCGAGGGCGATTTCGGTGATCACGAGGAAGGCGCGCAGGCGTTGCGTGCGGCGGCCGGCGGTGGTGCGCGTACCGGCTTCCTTGAGCGCTGCAGCGGCGTCGCCTCGTGAGGCGGACCACGCGGGGAGCGCACCGAAGATGACCCCGGCCCCGAGCGCGCAGAACAGCGTGAAGGCAAAGACGGCAAAATCGAGCTGCACTCCGAATGCGCGCGGCAGCGCCGAGAGTCCGACCTCGCCAAGTGCGCTGACGCCCCAGAGTGCAACGAGGAAACCGAGTGCGCCGCCCGCGATCCAGAGTACGAGACTTTCGGTGAGCAGGAGGCGCACGAGTCGGGCGCGTCCTGCTCCGAGTGCGGCGCGGATGGCGAGTTCGCGTTCGCGCGCGACAGCGCGGGCGAGAAGGAGACTCGCGACATTGGCGCAGCCGATGAGGAGCGCGGCGGCAACCCCGGCCTGGACAAGCCAGAGCATGCCACGGATATTTCCGACGTTTTGCTCGAGGAAACCGGTCACGCGGCCGCCGAAGCCGGAAGTTTTCCAGAACTCGCGCTGACCGGGGAGACGCTCGGCGTTGCCGAGTTGGATCGTGTCGAGATCCCGCTGCGCCGCGGCGAGAGTGAATCCGGGCTTGAGGCGTGCGATCATGGTCGAATATTCATTGCCGCGTTCCTGATCGCTGCGCTGTTCCGGGGTAAACGCGAACGGCACCCAAGCTTCCACTTTCGGAGTGGGAAAATAAAAACCATCGGGCATCACACCGATAACGGTGACAGGCTCCGAATTGAACCGGATGGTTTTTCCGAGGATCGCGGAATCAGCGTTGAAATGTTTTTTCCAGAACGAATGACTGAGAACTACCACATGCTCACGGCCGGGTTGGGCGTCTTCATCGGTGAACAAGCGGCCGAGGGCGGCGCTCGTTTGCAGCGTGGAGAACAGCGAGGGCGTCGCGCGCATGCCTTTGACGCGCTCAGGGGTGGAGGCGCCGCCGAGGTTGAAGTTTTCGTCCGTGAACATTGCGGCATCGGCAAAGCCACTGACTCCGGCGCGGCGGTCGAGGTAGTCGGGAATTGAGACACCGGCATTCTCCAGGCCCATTAGCGGGTAAGTATTGTAGGCGTAGGCGAGTTTTTCAGAGTTGGGCCACGGGTAGGACTTGAGCAGGATGGCGTTGACGACGGAAAAAATCGCGCTGTTGGCTCCGATGCAGAGTGCCAGGGTGAGGACAACGATGGCGGTGAAGCCGGGAGTTTTTGCGAGTTGGCGGAGGGCGAATTTTAGATCGGAAGTCATGGTTGAAAAAAGTGACAAGTATCAAGGGACAAGTGGCAGGAGACGGAGGGAGAAGGGGAAGAAGCACTGAGTAGGTTTCTGAAAAGTCCAAATACCAGTGGCCAAACTCCAAAGGCCGGAACGTGGCTCAATGGCGCGAATGGAAATGTATTTGTTTTGGAGTTTTGAGTATTGGTCTTTGAAATTTCATCTCCTGATCCTGTTACTTGAAACTTGGTGCTTGGTATTTGGTACTTTGCGCGGTTGGACGCGTTGGATGGTTTGTCTACTCGCTACGCACTACTCGATGCCCGCTGCTTTTTTGAACCGGATGCTGCCGTTGACGGATTCGGCGGAAAGCTTGGCGCGGCCGTCGCCGATTTTTCCGAAGAGTTTTTTCCCGACGATGCGTCCCTGGACGGTCAGTGGGAAATCACAGTCGATGCTGCCATTGATGACGGAGGCATGGGTGTCCGCACCGGTGTTGGCGGGCAGCTTCACGGTGATCGGGCCGTTCACGGTTCGAAACGAAAGCTTCTGATCCGCACTCACGGACGAAACTTCGGCGACGATTTCACCATTGACCGTTTCCAATTTCACATTGCCCGCGAGATTGTGCGCATGGACGCCGCCGTTTACCGATTCGGCGTTGACGGAACCGCGCACGTCTTTGATGCGCACCGACGAGTTCACGACCGCGATTTTCTCGAGGGAAACCGTGGCGGGTACGGTGATTTTGAAACTGACCGATGCGCGAATGGTATTGTTGGAGAAGCCTGCGCGTTTTGGCAGTCGGACTTTGATCGCTGCGTTCGATTCCTTCAGATCGATTGTGAGATCAATGAGCTTCAGTTCTTCGTCGGACTTCGCGCTTTTCTCGCCTTCGACGAGAATTTCGTTCCGATCCCAAGTCTGGATGTCGACGTCACCATTGACGTTTTCGAGCACGATTTTTCCGGTTGGGCTGAACATTTCCTTCCGGGAAAACGTCTCTTTGGAAGAATAGTTTTCGGCCTGAAGCAACGTCGATCCGAAGAAGGCAGCGAGAGCAATTAGTAGAGTGCGGATTTTCATAGTGAAAGTGTGGGATGGGTTTCAGATTCTCAGGGCTGGCGGTGTTTCTTGATACTTGTTCCTTGGCACTTGATACTTTTTATTTCGTGGCGCTACTCCGCGCGCAGCGCATCGATGGGATCCACTTTGGTCGCGCGTCGTGCGGGAATGAAAGCGGCGGCAAGTGCGGAAAGAGCGAGTACGGCGGTCGCCAGCAAATAACTCCACGGATCGGTCGTGTGGGTGGCGTAGAGCATGGTTGAAAGAAAGCGGGTGCATATGAATGCGCCGGCCAGGCCCAATATCGCTCCCAATACGACGAGCCGAAAGCCCTGTCCGAGGACAAGATTCAGGATGTCGCCGGCTTGGGCTCCGACGGCGATTCGAATGCCAATCTCCCGGGTGCGCTGCTGCAGAGTGAATGCAATGATACCATAAGTACCGAGTGCAGCCAGAAGGAGGGCCATTCCAGTGAAACCACCGAGGAGAACCAGCATCAACCGTTCCTGATCGAGGCTGGTCGCGCGCAACTGTTCCAAGGTGCGGACGCGGAAAACCGGGACCGTGGGGTCAATTTCCTTCACTGCGGCACGAATGGCAGGAACCAGGCTTTCAATTCGACTTTGATTTTGCCCGTCAGATCCAGTCCCGGCCCGCACGACCAGATGCATCGGCCCGTAGATGAAGCGATGCATCGACCAATAAAACGCCGGGACCGATTCCGTTCCGAGGTTTTGGCTTCGAACGTTTCCGACCACGCCCACAACTGTGACCGGACGATTACCGCCACCCGGATCGATCTGACGACCGATCGGGTCGGCGTCCCCCCAGAGCAGACGGGCAAGGGTTGCCGATATTATCACTGAGGAGCGGGCTTCGTCAGGAGTCATTCCAGCGAAGGTGTGTCCGCTTTTCAGCGGGATTTGCATCGCGTCGAAATATCCACTGTCGACCAGGCGCCAGCTCGCCTGGACGGATTGGCCGGTGGGAATGATCGATTTGCCGCGGGGAAATACATTGAGACTCGTGTTTCCCTCTGTGAGTGGCAGCGCGCTGATCAATCCGTTTTGAATAACGCCGGGGATTGCGGCGATGCGTGCGCTCAACCGTTCATAGAACTGGGCTGCGCCTTCATTTTTTGAAAAACGAAGCGAAACTGCCACTGCATTTACCGCATTGAAGCCGGGATCGACTTGAAGAAGACGAATGAAACTGCGGGCCAGAAGTGTCGCCCCAACCAAAAGCGTCAGAGAAATGGCGAGCTGCCCGATCACCATCGCATTGAGCAATCGGGAACGATGTCCCGAGCGGGGAGCACGCGCCTTCAACGCATCCTGTGGTTTGATCAAGGCGGCTTTGATAGCAGGCCCGAGTCCTGAGAAAAAACCCGCCACGAGAGTGGTGATCAATCCGATTGCGAGCACCCGGGTATCCACGGAGATCTCGCTCGCGCGGGGAAAAGGCATGGAACGCAGCAACTCCACCGTCCAAAGGGAAACGAACATACCAGCCGCGCCACCGGCAAGTGTAACGACAAGGCTTTCGATCACCACCTGCCGAGCAATCTGGGTGCGGCTGGCCCCAAGTGCGGACCGGATCGCGAGATCATGGGTCCGGGCAGTGGCGCGCACGAGCAGGAGATTGGAGAGATTTGCGCACACGATTACCAGCAGCAGACCAACCGAGGCGAGCAGGAGCGCGAGCATGCGACGGACATTTTCTCCGACGATGTTATCCGAGAGCGACACGAGCTCGGTGCTCCAGCCTTGTTCCATTTCGGGATGCTCGGCCCAGACTTGCGCGGCAACGGCTTTCAGTTCGGAGTCAGCTTGTTTAAGCGAGACGCCCGGTTTCAACCGGCCATAAACATCAGAGTAATGATTGGTCCGGGATTCCTCCGCAAACGCAGCGGCGAGCGGGATCGCAATTTCGAGTTCGCCGGGGAACTTCGCGTCGCGAGCCAATACGCCGACGATGGTGTAGGCGGCTCCATCGAGAATGAGCGACTCGCCAATCACGTCGGTTTTGCCGCCGAGCCGCCGTTGCCAGAAGGCGTGGGAAATAATCGCAACCTGGTTCCGCCCTGGGACATCTTCTGAGTCGAGGAAACCGCGACCGAGCACAGGGACGAGTCCGAGCGTAGGGAGAAAGTTGGCGGTCATTGGCCGAACCTGAATGAGTTCCGCGCCTTCGGGCCCGGTGAGATTCATCGAGTGCCAGTCAAGTGCGCCGAGGGATTCCCAACTGGTGCAACGTGCCTTCCAATCCGCGTAGTTCGGGAGTGAGACAGAGAAACGGGGCAGGTTGCGGGAAAGATTTGTTTCATAAACCACCGCGAGTCGCTCTGGTTCGGGCAGCGAAAAAGGGCGCAACACGAGCGCGTTGACCGTGCTGAACATCGCCGTCGCAGCTCCGATGCCGAGGGCGATGATCACGATCGCGACGACGGTGAAGCCGGGAGTTTTGATCAGAGAGCGGAGGGCGAATTTAAGGTCGGAGAACATGATGGGAAAAAGTGACAAGGGCCAAGTGACAAGTGGCAGGAAGACGGAGGGAGAAGGGGAAGAAGTAGCGAGTAGCGGGTAGTGAGTAGGTCGGACTTCGTTGGCGGAGTTGAAGAGGATGGATTCAGTTGTTTGGTATGCTCACCACTCGCTGCTCGATGCTCGCTACTTTCATTCGGATTGAGCGGTGATTTCTTGGTCCTTGAACATTGTTACTTGATACTTGGCGCCGGGTGTTTCACTCGGCCCTCAGCGCAGTCGCGGGATCGATGCGCGTCGCACGACGGGCGGGAATATACGTCGCTCCGAGGGCGACCGAGAGCAGCATCAGGGCGGCGATGGAGATTGGGCCGGTACTGGTGCCACCGAAACCTGGCATTTCCTGATTGAGGATATGTCCAAGCGCGAGGGCGCCGAGCAAACCCACGGCGGTGCCGAGCAATGCCAGCCGCACGCCTCCGCCCAACACGAGTCGCATGATGTCGCCCAACTGTGCACCGAGCGCCATGCGAATACCAATTTCGCCGGTGCGCTGCATCATCAGTCGCGTAATGACGCCGTAAATTCCCAGTGCGGAAAGCAAAAGACCCAGCCCGGCGAACAGAATCAACAACTGGTTGATGGTTTCCCAGACGTTCATGTTGCGGTGAACCTGATCGGGAATCGTCATTAATCGCATCACCGGTTGATCAGGGTCGAGCGAAGCCACAATCTTGCGGATGGGCTCCAACAGCAGCGGAGCCTGCACCGGATTTGAAGCACGCACGGTGATCGTGACATACTGCCAGGCTTCCTGAGTGAAAGGTTTGTAGACTTGGAAATGAATCGGGGACGGCGAGACGCGCATCGATCGGGTATCTTCAACGATGCCGACGATTTCCGCCCAATAGGGATCGTCCTGTCCGGCCAGACCCAGGCTGTGTCCGATCGCGTCGCCGGCCGGAAAAAGGGCACGGGCCATCGAATCATTAATCACGACGACCGGACGCGATTTGAGTTGATCGGTCTCGTCGACGAGGCGTCCGCGCAGAAGATGAGTGCCGACTGTGTCAAAATAGCTGGCGGAAACCGCATTCGTAAACGCCCCCAGCTCCTGTCCCTTGAGTGGAGGTTCCCGGCCTTGCACGAGGTAATTGCGCGTGGCGGGCGAATTGTAGAGAGGTTGCTCGAAACTGACGGCAGCATTCGCCACGCCCGGCAACGCGAGCAGGCGCTGGCGAAGGTCAGTGTGGAACGCTATGATCGGTTCGGCCGCATTATATTTGGCAGATGCGAGATTAAGTACGCCGGAAATTACCGGAGCAGGATCCCATCCGGCCCGGGCACCAAGCAGCTGGCTCACGCCGCGAATAAAAAAGCCCGCGCCGCTAAGCAGGATCAATGCGAGCGCAAATTGAGTGACGATCAGGAGCTGGCGATAGCGATTTTGTCCACGACTACCCGTGGTACCGCGGTTGCTGCTCTTAAGGGAATTGTTTACGTCGACTTTCGAGGTCCACCAAGCCGGTCCGACCCCGAAGAGCAAGGCGGTGGCCACTGAAACTCCCACCGTGAAAACAAGCACGCGCGCGTCCGCCGAAAAGTCTGCCGGGTACTCCACGCTGCCGAAATGCGTCGAGAGCCAGTCGGTGGTCCACGCAGAAACGAACATCGCGGCGAGACCGCCGAGAGCGGCGAGCAAAAGGCATTCGATGGCCAGAGGCGTGATCAAATGCGAGCGGGAGGCGCCGAGAGCGGCGCGGATGGAGAATTCACGGGCGCGGGAAAGCGCGCGGGCGAGCAGCAGGTTCGCGAGATTTCCGCAGGCGATCAACAGCACGAAACCCGAGAGACCGAGAAGCATGAAGGTCATCGTGCGACCGTATCCGGTGAGCGCCGTTGATTGAAGCGAGTAGGCCACCAGGCCCCTGCCGTTATTTTCCGCAGGATGATCGGCGGCGAGGCGCTGGCCAAGGGTCTGAAACTGGACGGCGGCTTGCGCGGGCGTCACTCCGTCACGATAACGTCCGATTATTCCCGTCGAAGGATCCGTACGATTTGTTTTCTCAGCATCGCTGAGTACGAGTGGCCGGTAAATGCCGACTGCAGCGAGAAGCCGCACGGTATCGTCCGCCGCTGGAAGGACGCCGACGATTTCGACTGGCGCGCCGTCGAGGCGAACACTGCGTCCGATGATATTGCGGTCACTATTAAAATGCGTCTGCCAATAACGATAGCTGATGACGATCACGCCATCTTTGCCACTGGATGCTTCGCCGGGGAGAAAGTCGCGACCAAGGTGCATCCGCATTCCGAGTACGCTGAAATAATTGGGCGTTACTCGTACGGCGATCGGAACGTCAGCGGGTTGATTGGGTTCGGTCAGCGTAAATGCCCAGAATCGAAACGCGGCAAGGTCGGCGACACTACTGGCGTCGAGGTCCAGAAAATTAGCTGCGGAAAAATCACCGTAGAGTTCCTGTGGCCGCGTATGATTGAGACGGAACAGTTGCTCAGGTTTGTGGAAGGAAAGCGGACGAAGCAGAAGTCCGTTCAACACTGAAAACATCGCGGTGTTGAGACCGATGCCGAGCGCGAGGGTCAGAACCGCGATCGCAGTAAAGCCGGGGGTGCGAGCAAGCGAGCGGAAGGCGAGTTTGAGAGGGGAGAGCATGGGGGGGAAGAAAGTGACAAGGGACAAGGAACAAGTGGCAAGAGTTGGGAGAGGAATGAAAGTAGTGGCTGGAGGGCAGATGGCGGAAACATTTCAAACGCCGGTGGCCAAACTCCAAAAGCGAAAGGTGATTTGTTGCAGGGAATAGAAATGCATCGGTTTTGAGTTTTGTGATTTGGCTCTTGGCATTTTCTTCTCAGGTACTTGGTACTTGAAACTTGTTACTTAATACTTGGCGGAGTGTTTCACTCCGCCCTCAGTGCGATCATTGGATCCACTTTCGTGGCCCGGAGGGCGGGGATGATGCAGGCGGCGGCCGCGACGGCGAAAAGCAATCCGGCGTTGGCGAGGAAAACCAGCGGGTCGTGAGCACTGACGCCGAAGAGCTGGCTCTGCATAACGCGCGTCAGGGCGAGCGAACCGGCGAGTCCGAGTCCGATGCCGAGCACGACCAGGCGCAGTCCGCCGCGGAGAATCATTTCCAGAATGTCGCGACGCTGCGCGCCGATGGCCATGCGAATGCCGATTTCCTGCCGGCGTTCCGTGACGGCGAAAGCGAGGACGCCGTAGAGTCCGATGGCCGCGAGTCCGAGGGCGAGACTGGAAAAGAAACCGAGCAGGCGGGTGATGAGACGGCGTGGGCCGACGGCGTTATCGATCAGGGTTTCAAGAGAGCGATATTCGCCGTGGGGGAGGCCGGGATCGTAAGCGGCGATGGCAGTGCGCACCTCGGGTACGAGCGATTCCACCGATCGCGAACTTCGCACCACCATTTCCATGGCGCTCCAATCTCCGACCTGCCGGCAGTCGAAATACATTTCGTTTCCGCCCGAATCCTCGAGGGAATTGTGGCGTACGTTGGCGACGACGCCGATGACCGTGGTTCCGCCCTTTGCGGAAATTTTTCGCCCGAGTGGGTTCTCGCCGGGCCAGAGACGCCGCGCGAGCGATTCGTTGATGATGACCGATTTTACGGTCTTCGGGTTGAAGTTTTCCTCAAAGTTTTGACCCGCGATCAAAGGAATCTGCATGGCCTGCAAGTAATGCGGATCGACGAGGCGGGGAAAGGCGAGTGGATATTCGCCGTCTTTATATTGTACTCCATCGGCGCCGGCGCCCCATGTGCGGTTCCGACTCAGCGGCAGCGTGTCACTCAGGCCGACCGCTTCGACTCCAGGCAGGGCGGCGATGCGTCGCGTCAGTTCGCCGAGGTATTGGGCGACTTCCTCGCCACTCTTGAAATTGCGCTGCGGATCGACGCGCCAGGCCATTGCATGTTGGGGTTGGAAGCCGAGATTAACCTGAAGCACGGCGTTGAAGCTGCGGAGAAGCAGTCCGGCTCCGACAAGCAACATGCAAGCGAGCGCGACCTCGGCGACGATGAGCGTATTGCGGGCGCGGCTGGACGAACGTCCCCCGCTGCGCTGTTGCGTGGCGTTTTGCAGAGTCTGACTTCGCTGGCCGTGCGAAAGATAAACGGCAGGCAACACACCGCAGGCGATACCAGAAAGCGCGGTCAGCCCAATCGTGACCACGAGCGCGACGGGATCGACCGATGTGTTTTGCAACAATGGCACACCGAACGTGTGAAGGCCGGCGAGCAAATCCGTCGCCCACATCGCGAGGGGCACGCCGACAAACGATCCAAGAAAGGCGAGCAACAAACTTTCACTCAACGCCTGCCGGATCAGGTGGCCGCGGCTGGCACCGAGGGCGATGCGCACGGCGAATTCCTGTCGGCGCATGTTGAGGCGGGCGAGCAGGAGGTTCGAGAGATTGACGCAGGCAATCGCGAGCACACACAGCACGGCGCCAGTGAGAATCAGAAACGCCCTGCGGAATCGTCCACGCAGCGCGTCGTCGAGGCTGCTGGAGCGAGCGCCGAAGGTATTTCCGTTCGGGAGAGTTTTCCGCAGCCGTTCGTTGACCACGGTGAGTTCCGCCTGCGCTTGCTCGAGACTCACGCCGGGTTTGAGCCGGCCAATGCCGAAGACCGTGTTGCCCCAACGGGCGGTTTCCTGGCTGAGCGGAAATGGGTAGAGCAGGTCGGCGTCGTCTCCGGGCGTGAAGATTGAATCGAAATCGAATTCCGCAGGCAACACGCCGACCACGGTGTTTGATTTATTGTTTAGGACCACTTTCCGACCGACGATTGCCGGGTCGGAATTGAAATAGCGGACCCAGAAACTGTGGCTGAGGATGACGGCACCCGGACCATTGAACACGCACTCGTCAGCGGTGAAATTACGTCCGAGTTTCGGTGCGACTCCGAGAGTGGAAAGGAAATTGTCGGAGACGCCGACACCACGCAGGCTCTGCGGTTCGCCGGATCCGGTAAGGAGCATCCGATTGTAGTCGGAAAAAGCGAACCACGCGGCGATGGATTCAAATGCTTTGTTTTGCTCGCGCCAGCCGGCGACGACGTCGGCGCGGGAAGTGCGCCCCGACAATCCGACATCGCCGGAATTTTCGATCCACACGAGACGGCCCGGATCGCGGACCGGCAACGGTCGGAGGAGGACGGCGTTGACGACGCTGAACATCGCCGTGCACACACCGATGCCGAGCGCGAGAGTGAGCACCGCGGTGGCGGTGAAGCCAGGGGATTTGACGAGCTGACGGAGAGCAAATTTGAGGTCGGGGAACATGCGAAGAAGAGAGGAGAAGGGAGCAGGGAGAAAGGAGAAGGGGAGGAAGCAGCGAGTAGCGGATAGGTTTATAAAAATTCAAAATACCAGTGGCCAAAGTCCAAAATCTGAAACGAATATTATTGGCGTGATCGGAAAGGTATTTATTTGGAGTTTGAGTATTGGCCTTTGGAATTTCGTTTTCTGTTACTTGATACTTTGCACGGAGCGCTACTCGGCGCGAAGCGCAACGATCGGGTCCACCTTGGTGGCTCGTCGGGCGGGGAACCAACAGGCGAGAAGGGTCGCGGCGAACAACAGGCCGACCGCGGCGAGGAGAGAGGGAGCGTCGAGTCCGGGCAGGCCGGGAAAGGCGGCGGCGAGGACGGGCAATAGAGCGGCGACCAGCGCCAGGCCGAGGAACGCGCCCAAGCCAGCAAGAAGGGCTCCGCTTCCCATTACGATGCGGAGGACATTGTGCGGTTGCGCGCCCAAGGCCATCCGGATGCCGAATTCCTGAGTGCGTTGCGCGACGAGGCCGGAGATTACGCCGTAGACGCCGAGCGCCGCGAGACAGAGACCTAGTGTGGCGAAGGCTGCGAGGAGTTTGTTGGCCACGCGCAGGTCGTGCAGAGCACCGGCCACGGTATCTGCGGTGGTGCGAAGTTCCACCACAGGCAGATCGGGATCGATCCCGGCGACCTCGCGTCGCAGCGGCTCAGCCAGCATTTCGGGATTCCGGCTGCGGGCTACCACCGTGAAGTACCCCCAGGGAGCCTGCGCCATGTTGTGGTAGATCTGGAAATGGGTGGCTGGGGCACCGACATTGCCGGCGAGGCCGACGTCCCGGGCGACGCCGATGACTTCCCAGTTGGGGCGACCTTGCGGATCTATTTCGTGGATACGCCGGCCGATCGCGCTTTCGCCCGGCCAATACTGGCGGGCAATCGACTCGCTGATAATGATCTGGTGGGGATTTCCCGCCGGCACATCGGTGGGCGCGAAGGCGCGGCCTTCCACGATGGGAATGCCCAGCAGGGAAAAGTAGTCCGCGCTCACGATGTTGTGATAGGCGAATGGTTCATGACCGGGTTGCGGGGCTTCGCGTGTTTCCGGCACAAAGCCCAATGGCGTGGTGTAGTCACGCAGCGGAAGTGAAACAGTGAGGGCGACGCCTTCGACTCCGGGCAGGCGCGCCACGCGATCCAACAGCCGTTGGTGGAAGGCATGGCGCGACACATCGTCCGGATAACGCAGTTCCGTCAAAGTCATCGTACCCTTGATCAGCCCATCGACCCGCCAGCCAGGGTCCTGCGCAAGGTAGCGTTGCAGACCACGGATGAAGAAGGCAGAACCGGCGAGCAATATGACGGAAAAAGCAATCTGGCTGACGATCAGGGCTTGTCGAACGCGCTGGCGGCTTCCATCGCCGGTGGCACCGCGGGACTGCTGCTTGAGCGCCAGGTTCATATCGGTCCTGCTGGAAAGCCAGGCCGGGATGCCACCGGATAAGAAACCTGCGAGCACCGCGATCACGAACCCGAACGCGAGCACGCGCCAGTCGGCATGGAAAATCGCCGTCGCCGATTTGCCCGCGAATAAATGCGGCGCAAGGATCGACGTGATGAATTGAGCGGCGAGGAGACCAAGCCCGCCGCCGATCAGTGCGAGGACCAGATTTTCCGCGAGCAGCTTGCGCATCAGTTGCGGCCGGGAGGCGCCAAGGGCCGCGCGAATCGCGAAGTCCCGGGCGCGTCCGGCGCTTCTCGCGAGTTGCAGATTGCCGAGATTGGCGCAGGCGATGAGCAGCACGAAACCCGCGAGACCCAGCGTCAGCCAAATCAGGCGGCGGTGCACGACCTCGACTTCGGAACCGACGAGTGGGACGACGCGCAGACCTTTGCCGGAATTTGAGCCGGGATACTGGAGCGCCAGACGGCCGGCGATGACCGAGGCTTCCGCCTGGCCCTCGGTGCGAGTCACTCCCGGCTTAAGTCGGGCAATGGCCTGTAACCACGGCGTGCTACGATCTTCGCGCCATCCTTCAGCCAGCGGCAACGGGCGCCACACATCGATTGGACCCCAGAACATGGGATAGTCGGCCGACGCAGGCATGATGCCGATGACGGTTACGTTTTCACCTCCGATGCGCAGTGTGCGGCCAAGGATGTTGGGATCGGCGCCGAATCGCCGACGCCAGCAACCGTCGCTGAGCACTGCGACGGTATCGCGGCCGGACTGTTGCTCCTCCGCGGTGAAAGCGCGACCCAACGCGGGCTTTACCCCGAGGGTTTCAAAAATATTCGCGCCGGCAACAACACCACTGAGTGCTTCGGCGGGTTGTCCCGTTTCGGCGAGACTGAAAGTCCACCACTGGTAAGGAGTGACGGAGGTGAAGGTCTTGCCTTGCGTTCCCAGGTCGCGCAAATCGGGCAGCGAATGCGGCCACGCTTCACCCTGCCCATTCGTGCGGTAAACGCGGACCAGTTGAGCGGAATCTGGATACGGTGCCGGCTGGAAGAGCAGCGTGTTGACCACGGTGAACATCGCGGTGTTTACGCCGATGCCGAGGGTGAGCGTCAGCAGGGCGACGACGGTGAAGCCCGGGGATCCGATGAGCGAGCGAAGGGCGAGTCGTAGATCGTTCATAAAATTGGGAAGTAGTGGGTAGCTCTGTGAAAAATCCAAATTCCAGTGGCCAAAGTCCAAAACCCGAAACGAGGTAATTGGCGCGATTGGGCAGTATTTATTTGGAGTATTGGCCTTTGGGATTTCGTTTTCGGTTACTTGATACTTCGCCGATTGCGTTACTCGGCACGCAGTGCGACCATGGGATTTACTTTTGTGGCCCGCCGCGCGGGGAGCAGGCAGGCGGCGAGCGCGATGAGCGTGAGGAGAATCGTGACGCCGGTGAAAACCAGTGGATCGAACGAACTCGTTTGATATAGCAGCGAGCCGAGCACGCGTCCGACGGTGATCGCGCCGAGCAGACCGAAAGCGAGCCCGAGAGCAAGGAGTCGCAAACCGCGGCGCAGGACGAGCGCGAGTACTTGTGAATTCAGCGCGCCCAAGGCGATCCGAATGCCGAATTCGCGCGTGCGCCGGCTGACTTGATAGGCGAGGACGCCATAAAGGCCGATGGCGGCGAGGAGCAGCGCGAGCCCGGCGAAAACGGCGAGGAGAAACGTGTAGAGCTTCGGTTGTCCGAATGATTCGTCGATTCTCTCATCGAGTGTTCGCACATCCGCAATCGGTTGATCCGGATCGATCGAGTTGACGGCGCGACGAACTGAATCGGCAAGCATGGCGGCTTCGCCCGAGGCGGAGCGCAGGAGCAGCATGTATTCGCGAGAGGGTGATTTGCGCAGTGAAATATAGGCTTGGACCAGGGACGGCTCGGTAGCGTAGCCGTAAACCTTCAAGGTGGGCACGACCCCGACGACGGTTGTGTTGTTGTCTCCGCTGAGGGCGAGTTTTTCCCCCACGGGATCGGCGCCGGGCCAGTACCGGTCGGCGAAAGCCTGGTCAATGATCGCGACCGGTTGAGTTCCCGGGGCATCCTCCGGACCAAAGCTGCGTCCCCGGGCGACCGGAATCTTTAGCGTGCGAAAGTAATCGTCGCTCACGATATTCATTTCGACACTCGGACTTTGGCCCACGGGCCACGGTGCGTGCCCTTCCGGCAAAAACGACGTCTGCCAGCCGGTGTCGAGTGGTGCGTGAGAGGCGATGTCCGCGGATTGGACGCCGGGAATGGCGCGCAAGCGCTCGAGCAGGGCTTCGTTAAAGAGCCGGCGGTGCTCGGCGTCCGGATACTTTGTTTGCGGCAATGACACCCGCGCGGTGAGCACGCCATGTGAGTCGAAGCCAAGATTGGCGGATTGGATGCGCGCAAAACTTTTCATCAACAGGCCTGCGCTGACGAGCAATACGAGGGTGAGGGCAATCTCCGCAATGATGAGCATTTCCCTGGCGCGACTGGCGCCCGGTCCCTCGGAACCGCCGCGTCCCGCAGACTGAAGCGACGTGCGAAGATCTGGTCGGGAAGCTTTCCATGCGGGCCAGAGGCCGAAGACCACCGCGGTGAGCACGGAGAGACCGCACGTCGCCAGAAGTACGCGGCTGTCAATCGCGGCGTCTTGAAAGCGGGCGACACCAGCGGGGCTAAGGGCGATGATTCCGCCATGCGCCCACGAGGCGAGGAGCACGCCGAGCGCGCCACCGGCGAAGGCGAGCACGAGGCTTTCAATGAGTAATTGCCGCACGAGCTGCTTGCGCGTCGCGCCAAGCGCGGCACGCACACCGAATTCCTGTTCGCGCGCGGCGCTGCGGGCGAGGAGCAGATTAGCGAGATTCGCACAGGCGATGAGCAGGACGACACCGACGGCACCGAGCAGCAACCACAGGCCTTTCCGGTAGTCCTCCACGACGTTTTCAAAAAGAGAACGACCGGCCGCGGTGACACCCGTGTTGGAGTCCGGGTGATCCTTTGCAATACGGGCGGAGATCCGTTTGAGATCGGCAAACGCCTGCTCGATGGTGACGCCGGGTTTCGTCCGCCCGATCGCGTAAATGCCCGGATGATTGTCGCGTCGCTGCCATTGTGGATTGTCGCTGGAGCGTGCGAGCTGGGTGCAGAAATCCACGCGTGAGGGCGTCGCAAATTCTGCGGGCAGCACGCCGATGATGGTATACGGTTCGCTGTCGAGTGTGATGGTGCGACCGAGGACGGCAGCGTCGCCGCCGAAACGGCGCTGCCAGAGTCCGTAACCCAAAACGACGAGCGCAGGGGCGCCGGGCTTGTCTTCGTCGGCGGTAAAAACGCGGCCAAGATGTGGAGCGAGTCCGATGGCGGAAAAAAGTGCGGCGCTCACGCGTCCCCCGGCGAGCATCTCGGGTCCACTGGAACCGGCGAAGGTAAAATCGTCGCGTCGGTAACCTCCGAGAGCGGTGAGGGTGGTGTTGTCGCGCTGCCAGTCGACGAGGTCGGGCCAGGCGATCGAGGCGTTGGGGAAAAGAGTTTCGTCTTCCCACGCGACGAGCAGGCGGTCGGGTTCGGGGTAAGGAAGGGGATTCAGCAGCACCGATTGCACGAGCGAAAAAATCGCGGTATTCGCGCCGATGCCGAGGGCGAGCGTAAGCACCGCAACGGCGGTGAAACCGGGGGATTTGGCGAGTTGTCGGAGAGCGAATTTGAGATCGGGGAGCATGGAGGAGAAAAGTGACAAGGGCCAAGTGACAAGTGGCAAGAGACGGAGGGAAAAGGGGGTAGGAAGAAAGGAGAAGGGATGAGTCTATGAAAAAAATCCAAATACCAGTGGCCAAGTTCCAAAGGCCGGAAGGTTGTTTATTGGCGGGAATGGAAATGAATTTCCTTTGGAGTTTTGAGTATTGGCGTTTGAAATTTCATCTTCTGATCCCTGGTACTTGAAACTTGTTACTTGATACTTCGCCGAGTGTTTCACTCGGCGCGCAGCGCTACCATGGGGTCGACTTTTGTGGCTCGTCGGGCGGGGAGCCAGCAGGCGATGAGAGCGACGGTGAGCAAGGTGACGACCACACCAGCCAACGTGAGTGCATTGGGTGAACCTAACTCGGGTACGATCTGACCCAGCAATCGCACCACGCCGAACGCGCCAATCAAACCGAGCGCGGTACCGCCCAAGGCGAGGAAGAGACCGCGACCCAATACGAGATGGAGGATGTCGCGCACCTGGGCGCCGAGCGCCATGCGAATACCGATTTCCTGTCTGCGCTGCGCGACGAAACCGGCCAGCACGCCGTAGATTCCAATGGCCGCGAGTGCGAGCCCCAGCACGGCAAATCCCGCCAGCAACGCACCGCGCAGATGATAGTTGGCCATGCCTCTTTCGATTTCAGCGCGCGCCGCGACAATATTATAAACGGGCTGGTCGGGGTCGATGGCCGCCACGGCGCGGCGAAGTTCGCCCGCGAGCATTTCCGGTGCAACTTGTCCGCGCACGGCGATGTTGGCGAAGTTGAAAGTCTGTTGTGCGATCGGCCGGTACATCTGGAAACGCGTGTCGGGTGGATTAACGTCTCCGGGTGAAATCACGTCGCCAACCACCCCGACGATCTCAACCCAGTTTCGATCTTCGGGATTCGGATCGCCGAGCCGTTTTCCCACCGGATCTACCCCGGGCCACATATTTTTGGCCATGGTCTCGTTGATCACGACCACCTCGGGTTTGCCCGCACGATCATCGACGGTGAAGCCGCGTCCCTTGTGGAGGGGAATACCAATGGTGTCGAAAAATCCGGGACTGACGAAAACAAGATTGCTCAGCGGTTCACTGCCCTGCGGCGGAGGAGTTTTGTTTTCGGCGATGAAACTCGTGCTGCTGGAATATCCCGTAATGGGCATCGAACTCGTGAGTGCCACGTGCTGGAGCAGGGGATTTGCGGTGAGATTACGGTCAAGTTTTTCGAAAAACGCCTGACGAGCGGCGTTGTCCGGATATTTGCCATTCGGCAGACTGACGGAAGCGATCAACAGATTGTCGGGTTTCCAACCGGGGTCACGATTCGTGAACCGCTGGAGTCCGCTGATGAAAACTCCGGCGCCTGTCAGTAACATGAGCGCGAGGGCAAACTCGGCTATGATCAACGCGTGCCGCATGCCGTGATGCGAACGATCCGCCGTTGAGCCGCGCGACTGCTGTTTGAGCGCATCGTTCACATCGGTGCGCGTAGCGGCCCAGGCGGGCAGCAGGCCGAGCGTGAGTCCGCTCAGAACTGAAACGGCGAGCGCAAAACTGAAAACGCGCGGATCGAGCGGGAGGGCCAGGCCGGGATTTGGACCGACAACGATATGGCTGCCGATGAGATCGTTGCACCAGAGGGCAATCAACAGGCCGGCGGCGCCACCCACGAATGCAAGTATGAGACTCTCGACCAGAAGTTCGCGCATGATGGACCAGCGCGGTGCGCCGAGAGCGATGCGGATCGCATACTCACGGGCGCGTGCAGCGGTGCGGGCGAATTGCAGATTTGCGAGATTGGCGCAGGCAATGAGCAAAACAAAGCCCGCAAGGCCCATGACGAACCAGGTGATAAGGCGCGAAGCATTGTCGGGGCTGACCGCGTAGGACACGATCCGCAGGCTGTTGTCGGAGTTGGTCAGCGGGTGTTCCCGGGCCAGCCTTGCGGCGATGACTTTCATTTCGATGTCGGCCTGTTCGATGGAAACGCCGGGGGCGAGTCGACCCAGCGCAGCCATGAAATTATTTTCGCGGTCCTGCGTTTGCTGGGCCGAGAAAATCAGTGGACGCCAAAGTTGAAGCGGTCCCCAAATCAACGGAGGAACAAAGCTCGCGGGCATCACGCCGACAACAGTCGACAGGTTTCCATCGATGCGAATCTGGCGACCTACGATGCCGGGATCGGAACTGAAACGGCTCGTCCAACATTCGTGACTTAGTACGACCACCGCGGGACCGCCTGCGACAGTTTCTTCGGGAGCGAAGGTGCGGCCGAGTTTGACACCGACCCCGAGCATCGTGAAAAAATCACCGGTGACATCCATGCCTTGCAGTCGCTCGGCAGGCAGGCCGTCGGCGGAGTAGCTGTAGTTCGAGCGGGTGTAGCCCGCCATGCTGGTGAAAGACTGGCTCTGCGCTTTGAAATCGAGAAAGTTGCCCACGGCGTGCGGCCAGTTTTGCGACTGCGGCGCGGTGCGAAAGATGCGCACGATCTGCTCCGGTTGAGCAAACGGGAGCTGCTGAAGCAGCAGTGTATTGGTGACAGTGAACATCGACGTGTTCACGCCGATCCCCAGAGCCAGCGTGAGCAGCGCGGTGATCGTGAAGCCAGGGGATTTCACGAGCTGGCGGAAAGCGAATTTAAGGTCGGAAAGCATGATTGAAAAAAGTGACAAGTGGCAAGAGGCGGAGTGAAAAGGGGGCAGGGAGAAAGGAGAAGGGATGAGTCTATGAAAAAATCCAAATGCCAGTGGCCAAAGCTTCAAAGGCCGGGAGGTGGTTTATTGGCGGGAATGGAAATGCATTTGCTTTGGAGTTTTGAATATTGGTCTTTGAAATTTCATTTTCTTGGTACTTGAAACTTGCTACTTAATACTTCGCGTCGAGTGCCTCACTCGGCGCGTAGTGCTACCATGGGATCGACCTTGGTGGCGCGACGGGCGGGGAGCCATGCGGCGAGCAGTGCGACCATTACGAGTACGCCAATCACTGCGGCGAGGGTGAGAGGATCGTTGGGAGAAATGCCGTAGAGTTGATTCTCGATCACGCGCGTCGCGAAAAAAACGGCGGGTAGCCCAACTCCTATTCCGATGGCCGCGAGCACGAGCGCGTCGCGGAGGATGGAGCGGGCGAGGCTCCGTGGCAGCGCACCGATCGCGATGCGGATGGCGATCTCGTTGGTGCGGCGCGTAACGTGATAGGCCATCAGCCCGTAGAGACCGATGCACGCGAGCAGGACGGCAATGCCTGCCAGTGCGGCGCAAAGCACGGCGAGCAGGCGTTCCTGGCCGATATTTTTATCGCGCAGATTTCCCTGCGTCGTCACGGCGGCCACCGGTACGCTGGGATCGACCGCTGCAATGGTTTTACGAACCACCTGAGTCAGGGCGAGTGGCTCAAGCGCGGTGCGTACGTAGAACGAAACCGAGTAACGAAGTGTGTATTGCCGGAACGACATGTACACGGTCGCCGGCACCGCGTCCGTGATGTCATCGTATTTGGCGTCTCCGCACACGCCGACGATCTGCCAGTTGATCCCGTGGATTTTCACGATGCGGCCGAGCGGATCTTCGTTCGCGAAAAATTTTCGCACGAACGTGGCGTTGGCGACGAGCGCGGGCGGCGCGCCTTCCGCATCGGCCGTACTCAACGAGCGGCCGTTCAAGATAGGGATACCCATGGTGTTGAAGAACGTTTCTCCGACCGTCAGCCGATGAGCCTGGAACTCATCGGGCGATCGCGGTGCGCGACCTGGCAGGTCGAAACCAACGCCCCAACGCCGACCGCTGAGCAGGGGATATTGTAGTACAGTGGTCCCGTTGACCCCGGGCAACGTGGCAAGCGCGTCCTGGACTTTGGCGTAGAAAGCGGAGAGCGCGGGACCTTGATATCCCACACCGGCAGGATTCAGGCTGAAGACGAGCAGCCGGTCCGTGTTAAAGCCGGCGTCGATGCGTCGCAGATTGGCAAGGGAGCGAAGCGAGAGGCCGGCACCTGTAAGCAAGAGGAGCGAGAGCGCGATTTGAGCGACGACGAGAATTTTCCCCGCCCGTAAGCGCGGAGCGGAAAGTGCTCCGCGTGCCTTGAGTCCATCGAGGGGATCAACGCGGCTCGCCCGCAGTGCCGGGAGCAGGCCGGACAGGAGCGCAGTAAAAAGCGCGGCGGCGAAACTGAACCCCAGCACTGCGGCGTCGAGCGAAAGATCGTAGCTCAGGCCATCCGCGGAGCCCGCGAGCAATCGGGAAAGGGCATCCTTGGCCCAGACAGCAATGAGGAGACCGAGAACTCCGCCGGCCGGCGCCAGGACCAGACTTTCCGCGATCGACTGGCGGGCGAGACGCCAACGGCTCGAACCCAGCGCCACGCGCACCGCGAGTTCGTGCTGACGCGCAGCACCGCGCGCGAGGGAAAGTCCGGCGAGATTGGCGCAGGCGATCAGCATTACGAGACTGACTGCACCGGCCATGATGATGAGCGGGTTTCGATAGGTCTTCCGATCCGTGGCGGGACCGCTGCGGCCGGGCTCCGCCATCATCGTGGGTTCCTTCATGACGGCGCTGGCTTCGCGGGCGAAAGCAAGAGTGAGGGCAGACTGGAGTGCCGCTTGGTTTACACCTGGTTTCAAGCGCGCCATCATGCGAACGAACCAGTGGCGGGTGGCAGTGATATCGGTAAACAGAAACGGCGAGCCCGCCTGCATTGGCACATAGAACTCCGCTGGATTGGCCGGGGTGACGCCGGGAAAATTGGCCGGGAGAATGCCGATCACGGTGAAGACGTGGCCATTGAGACTGACCGTTTTTCCGATCGTATCGGGATCGCGGGCAAAGTGGTTTTCCCACCACTGGTGCGTGATCACGATGTTCGCACCCGACGCTGGATGGTCGTCTCCCGCACGAAACAACCGGCCCGTGAATGCCTGGGTCCCCAAGCCCGGGAAAAAATTATCGGACACCATCAGACCGCTCGCGACGAACGGATCGTGCTGGGCGCGGGCCACAATCTCCTGAACGGGATAAAAACCGAAAATGTTGGCGAGTCCGGCCCCCTGCTCGCGGAGATTGAGAAACAGAGGGTGAGACACGGCGGAGGCGATCTGACGGTTGCCAATCTCTTCGGGCTTTTCACCGAGCGAGGGAATGCGGGTGTCCACGCCGGACCACTGAAGGACGCGCAATTCATGGGGATTCGGCACGGGAAGGGACCGCAGCAGAATGGCGTTGAACAAAGAGAAGATCGCGGTGCACGCGCCGATGCCGAGGGCGAGCGAAAGAATCCCTACAAACGCAAAGCCGGGCGATTTCGCGAGCGCGCGGAAGGTCTGGCGGAGGTCGGAAAACATGATTGAAAAAAGTGACAAGGGCCAAGTAGCAAGTGGCAAGAGACGGAGATGAACGTTGGGGATCTGGTTTGGGCGGTGATTTCTTGGTACTTGAAACTTGTTACTTTGCGCGGAGTGCTACTCAGCGCGTAGCGCGATCATCGGATCGACACGGCTGGCGCGGCGCGCGGGAAGCCAGCAGGCGAGGAGGCCGACGAAGACAAGGAGTGCGGTGACAGAGGCGAACATCAACGGATCGCCGGTGGCGGCGCCCGGAACAAATTTACTGAAGGCCCAGCCGAGAGCGACGGCACCGATCAGGCCGAGGCCACTGCCCAACAATGCAAGCCGAAGACCGGAGCCGAGGATCATCCAGACGACGTCGCGTGATTGCGCTCCCAATGCGACGCGCACTCCAATCTCTGGCGTCCGCTGCACCACGACCCGTGCGATCGCGCCGTAGAGACCCAACGCGGCAAGGAAAAGGCCCAGAATCGCGAAGCACACAAGGATGGTGCTCAGCATGGACGCGCTGCCCGTGATCATTTTTGTCACCTGTTTAATCGTGCCGAATTGTTGCACGGCCAAATTGGGATCAAGCGCGGCGATTGCCTGGCGCATGGGTTCGGTGAGAGCTTCGGGTGAGCGCGCGCGGACGGCGACCGTGACATAGTTCCAGGTTTCCTGGGACAGCGGACGCATCACCTGGAAAGGCGTCGATTGTGGAACTGCGCCAACTGCCATGCCCTGATCGGGAACAACACCGACAATTTCTAGCCAGTCGGGTTTCTTTGGGTCGGTACTCCCAATCCTGCGGCCGAGCGGGCTTTCGTTTGGAAAAAGCGCGCGGGCCATGGATGCGTTGATGAGCGCGACCGGCAGGGATGAAAGCGTATCGGCGTCGGTGAAGTTGCGGCCGGATTGCGGTTTGAGCTGCAAGGTGCCGAGATAGGTCGGCGTGATCGCATTGATATAGACGAGTGGTTCGTGTCCTGGGACTGGCGGTTCCTTGCCCTCGACGACCAATGTACGGGTCGTCAGAAATTGAAAGACGGGCAACGTCCAGCCGACCGTGGCGCTTTCGACTCCCGGGAGCGAGCCGAGGCGTTCCTGAAGCCGCGTATAGAAAGCGTAGGTTTGTTCCGGCGTCGAGTATTTGGCCTGCGGCAGATTGAGCACGGCTTGAAGAATGCCGTGATGATTCCAACCAGGATTTACCGCCATCAGGCGATCTATTCCTTGAATGGATCCCGCGGCGCCCGCGAGCAGGATGAGGGCGTTGGCAAACTGCGTGACAATCAGACTGCGTTGAAATCGATGCTGGGCCCGGTCGCCGGTGTTGCCGCGATTTCCACTCTTGAGTGAATCGCTGACCCGGATCCGGGTCAGCAGCCAGGCCGGAACCAGACCGAAAAGGAGACCTGTCAGCACGGATACACCGATGGCGAAACTCAACACCCGCCAGTCCAACACCAGTGTCAGTTTGAAAATGCCGTTTTCCGAAAGACGACTGGAGATCCAGTCGTTGGTCCAGACAGCAATAAGTACTCCCAACAAACCGCCGGTGAGCGACAGCAGCATGCTTTCCGCGAGTGACGGACGAAGCAGTCGCGCATGGGAGGCGCCGAGCGCGACACGGATGGCGAATTCATGGGAACGGGCGATCGCGCGGGCGAGTTGCAGGTTCGCGAGATTGGCGCAGGCGATCAGCAGTACGAAACCCGCAAGACCGAGCATCAGCCAGGAGATGCCGACGGTGGAGGGATTTCGAGAGAGGGATTCCAAGGTGACGGCGCGAAGTCCGTCCTGGCTGCGATCCTTTGGCCGGGTTTTCGCAAGCCGCTCTGCGACGGTGGGGAGACGGGCGTTGAGTTGAGCGGGCGCGAGATTCGTGTGACGTCGCGCGATCAGACTATATTCCATCTCGTCGATTTTTTCCTTATCGGCGTTCGTGAGAGCCAGCGGACGCACCGCGTCGGTCGGACCCCAGAGGAAAACAGACGAAAAAGCGGCGGGAAGTACGCCGACAACGGTCGTGGCCTCGCCGTCGATGGACACTGTTTTTCCAGCAATCGCCGGGTCGCCGCCGAAATGTGCCTGCCATGTTTCATAGCTGAGCATGACGACGTGATTGCCGGGAACGTCTTCCTCGGCGGTGAACCAGCGGCCCAATTCGGGGCGGAGAGCAAGGGTCGGAAAAAAACCTGTCGATACCCGCAGCGCGTTGAGATTTACGGGCGCGCGTCCCGGTGGAGTCAACGTATAGCCCCACTGGCGAAAGGCGCCGACGCTGGCGAAATCGCTCGTTTCCCGGGAGAGATCGAGAAAGTCAGCAGCGGAATGCCGGGCAGTCTGAGATTGAGGGGTGGTGCGATATACGTGCACCAATTCCTCGCTGTGCGGATAAGGCAGCGGCTTCAGGATGAGGAGATTCATCAAGCTGAACATTGAGGTGTTCATGCCGATGCCGAGTGCCAGCGTGAGCACCGCGATGGCGGTGAAGCCCGGCGATTTGCTGAGCTGCCGGAAAGCGAATTTGAGGTCGGAGAGCATGGGGAAGGGAGGCGGGAAAAGGGGGCAGGGAGAAAGGAGAAGGGATGAGAGTGGTGAGAAGAGGGGTGTGAGTAGGTGGGTTGGCGGAGACTGGGCGGTTGAGTTGTTTGTCTCCTCACTACGCGCTACTCGATGCTCGCCACCGGTTGGTGCAGGGTTTGTTATTTGGAAATTGTTATTTGATTTTTCGCGCGCGCTAGCGCGCGGTGATTGCGTTGGTGCCGATGTCGGAGGGGAGATTGGAGCTGATGCGGAACACCTGGGTTTTTCCGACGGACTCGATGGTGTTGCCGTGAATTGCAAATCGACCTTCGCCGCCGTGCTTCTGGGATTGGATGTCGAGGAGGGAGTCGAAGATGTACACGGCGTTTTCCGCGTGGATGCGATTGTTGGTGATTCGAAAATCACCGCCCGACTTTCCGGTAATGATCACGGCCTCGGGATTTGGCCCGTGAAAATTGAAGGCACAGTTCTTCACCTCGCAATCGAAGCTGAATTCGGTGAAGGCTACGTTCGCGTCTTCGAAAGTGCATGAATCAAACGTCACTCCGCCGAACGAACGTGCGAACTGCATGCCCCACGGCGGACTCGCTTGCAATGTGCACCGGGTGAAGCGGGCCCAGCGACCGCCATCGCCATCGATGGTGAGACCGGCTTTGGCATCATCCGCATCAGCCGGTTGCCGCACGAAACGACAGTCCACGAACTCCATTTCGTAGCTGTTGGACAGATTCAGAACTTTGCGATGTCCGACAAACTGGATTTTTTCCGCACGGAAATCGCGGGTGGACTGCGTAAGTTTGATGACCGCGCGCGATTTGGCGATTTTGGTTTCCGCGGGAATTTTAGTGCCGGGTGGGGCGTTACCGCGTCCGACATTCTTTAACTGGAGCGAGGTTTTGCCGGTGCCCACGACCTCGAACAGTTGGTTGCCGACGCTGACCGGCTCGCCGGTGGCCGGCTGAAAGTTTCCGGGTCCGGAACTCGTGACAACACTCACCGTGCGCGATTCTTTCGGCATGGTGAATTCAGTCGTCACGGTTCCGGCCCAGTTTACACACCCCAAAGTATAATCCCGCGACAGCGCATGTTTGAATGTCAGTGAGCCGGTGTCATCCACCGCCGCCACTTCATTGAATTCGCCATAATCCTGATCAAACCGGCACGCGCCATTGCGGATGAAAACAAGATCACCAGGTTGAAAATCAGCGCGCCATGCCGGATCGAGCATGATCACACCAGCATCGCCCCGCTTTCCACTATCAGGCTGAAATGGGAACTGGTCGCCCGCCCGGTTGCTCCAGCCGACGTGACGATAACCGGAAAGGACGAGCGCGTCGTTGATTTTGGCGGCCGTCGAAAGCACCGATTTTTCCGGTCCGTCGCCGAGCAAATGGATATGATCTTTTTTGACCGTCCAGCTACCGTGAGCGGCGACGTAACGACCCTCCGGGAAATAAATCGTGCCTCCTGTTGCCGGCAATTTGGATTTGGCGAGCTCGAAAGCGGCTTCGTCGACTGACCATTCGTCCGATTGCACGAAGGGGCAGGCACGGCGCAATTCGCGCATCGAGGCGTATCGTCCGTTTTTAATCCACTCCTTCACGCCATGCATGTTTCCATCGCCGATGGCTCCGAGATCTTTCACGTTAATGACCGTCGACGAAACAGATTCGGCAACGAGTGAGCGCCCCCCAACAATCAACGCGATCGTTAGCCAGCCGAACTGACGTTTGCTGCGGCGAAGATGGGTTGGGGAAATCATGGTGGACCGGTCATTCCGCCCGTAGCGCGATCATCCTGCTTCGCGCGAGGCTACGCAGAACAAGAAGGGTTGCTGGTAAATTTGGTTTCATTCGGGGATTTTGAGCGTGCGCGGTCATTCTGCCCGTAGCGCGATCATGGGGTCCACTTTGGTGGCGCGACGGGCGGGCACGAGCGTCGCGGCAAAGGATACGCCACCGATCAACAGACTTACGGCGGCGTAGGTGAGCGGATCCTTGGGACTCGTCTGAAAGAGAATGGCTGAAATGCCCGCATCGGCGACGATCGCGAGGATGAGGGTTGCTCCAAGTCCAACGAAGAGCCCGATTCCGATCTGCCACGCACCCTGGCGAAGCACCATGCGTAGGATGCGATTGGCGTCAGCGCCCAGTGCCATGCGAACACCAAATTCCTGCTGTCGCTGATTGACGGAAAAACTCATGACGCCGTAAAGACCGACCGATGCCAGCAACACGGCAACGGCGCCGAAAATGGCGAACATTGCGGCGATGATCCGGTTTGGCGCCAGAAAGCTGTCGAGCGCGACCTTGGGCGTTGAGACGAAATAAAGCGGCAGGTTCGGATCGATTTTGGTCACGATATTCTGGACGATTTGCGCGAGCGATTCAGGACGTTGTCCGCCACGCGGCCGGACGATGGCAGACCCGAATTGTTGAGCTTGTGATCCGGGTGTCAGCGGACCAGCGGCCGCGGCGAAAAATGGAACGTAGAAACCGGTCCCGTCCGATTGATTGGCAAATGGCCCAGGCATGCGGACGTCCGAAACGACGCCGACAATCAGACGCCAAGGTCCAGGTTGCAGGCCGTTTTGTTGGATGGCTCGGAAACGGCGGCCAATGGCAGAGGCGTTGCCGAAGTGTTTTCGCGAAAACAACGCGTTCACCACGGCGACGGGCTGCTTCTGGTCGCTATCCTCGTCGGTAATTTCACGACCCTCCAGCAATTTTTGTCCCAGCACCGATCCGTAACCGGCGGTGATGTTTTCGAATTCGGCGACTGTGCGGTCGGAGTCGAGTTTGTATTCCTTGCCCTCGATTTCCACCGGCGTATTGCCCGAAAAAACCATCCGGAAGCGGTTGGTTAGTGCGACGGATTCGAACTGCGGCTCGGTGCGGAGTTCGCGAATCAGACGCTCATAAAATACCTGGCGTTTTTCCGGAGTGGGATAGTCGCCTTCCATTAAACCCATGCGCGCGGCGAGAATTGAACCGGTATCATAACCGTAGTTCACGGTTTGCTGCCGGATGATCGACTGCATCTGGAGCATGGCACCGATGAGCAGGATGCAGGTGATGAAAATCTGGAACACGACCATGCCCCGGGTGATGATGCCAACCGTGCGTCCCGTGTTGCCGCGGCCGGATTCCTTGAGGGCGTCAATTGCGTTGGTTCTGGAAGAAAGCCAGGCGGGAATAAATCCGGAGACCAGGGCAGACACCATGGTTGCGCCCACGATCAGAGCCAGGGAGCGGCGATCGAGATCGAAACTCATCCACGACGGGATGGGAATGGGCAGATTTTGGGCGAGATTGTTGAGATAGTCCGTGCTCCAATAGGCGAGAACGGATCCCACGACGGCCCCCAATGAAGCGATGAGGAGACTCTCAGTGAGCATCTGGCGAATGAGCCGGATGCGGTTCGCGCCGAGCGACGAACGAATGGCCAGTTCCTTTCCGCGCAAGGTGGCGCGGGCGAACTGCATGTTCATGACATTGACGCAGGCGATCAGCAACACGCCGAAACAAAACGCGAGCATCGTGAAAAGCTGTTGGGATAACTGCGCACCGGTGAAGGCCGCAATCAGCGGACGCACGTAACCGAGCGTGAATTGCTTGTTGGTATCGGGGTAGGCCACCGCAAATTGTTTGGCGAGGTTGGTGATCTCTGCCTGGGCCTGATCAATTGAAACGCCCGGTTTAAGCCGGCCAACGACGGCAGTGAAATTCACGCCGGGATCGTTCCTCGGCTTGACCGGAAATTCGGCGTTGAGCGGAATCCAAAGCTGTTCGTTCGTGGGAAAATTAAACTTGGGCGGCATCACTCCGACTACCGTTCCCGCGCGACCATTCACCCGGACAGCACGGCCGATCACGGCGGGATCGGCGCCAAAATCACTATGCCAGAGCGCGTCGCTGATGAGGACCGCTTTGTCCACGTTCGGCCGGTCTTCTTCGGGCAGAAAGTTCCGACCCAGGACCGGGGCGACGCCCAGAGTTGGGAAAAAATCGTGCGTCACATAGCCGCCCTGCAAACGTTTGGGCTGGCCGTTATAGGTGAGATTAACGGTAGATCCGTTGAGGTAGCCGACGAGTTTGGAAAAGGATTTTTGTTGATCGCGCAGGTCGGCAAAATCGGCCGTCGTGATGCGTGCATTGAAATTTGCCGGAGTAAATTTGACCGGATCGACAATCTGGACGTCCACCAGTTGATCGGCGTCGTGAAAGTTAAAACCGCGCAGCAAAACGCCGTTCACCACCGCAAACTGGGTGGCGACGGCGCAAATACCGATGGCGAGCACGAAGACGGCGAGTGCGCAGAAAGACTTTTCTTTGATGAGCACACGCAGTCCGATGCGCAGGTCCTGGAAGAGGGTTTCGAAGAACATGGGGTGGTGTGTCGACGGCGAGACAGGTTGAAATTATCGGGATCCAGTGAAGACGGCTGGGGCCGGCTGTCGCGGGGTGACCTGAGTAAACCCTGCGTGATGGATGCTTGTTTTCCCCGGTTGCTCAGCTCCGACGGCGCCGGATGGCTGTGCAGCCTGCAGGGCGAGACAGAGGAAGCAGAAGATTGCGATAAACAGCGTGAGCAGGCCGGTGACGGTCAGGCGCACCTTTGGAACTCCGTCCAAATTGTAGGTTAAATTGACCAACCAATTATATTCGGTGCCGAGCATGTGTGCCGGGTTGGTTTGCATGCCGAATGCCAAGGCCTGAGGCGATTATTAGTTGTTGATTTTAAATCACTAATAATAAATTCGCTGATGTCACAACTTTCCATTCTTGGTGAAAATGAAATTTGAGCGTCCCAATTTTGGGATGAAACTTAATTGCGATTCACGCGTTCTATAATGCTGTAACGTCCGTCGCGATAACCGCGTCACGTTTTTCTAATATGAAAAAAATCATCATCGCCTCCCTTGCTCTTTCAGTTGCCACTGCCGGCTTGTTTGCCGCCGATACCGCGCCTGCTGCGCCATCGTTTACGGTTCCCTCAGTGAATGGGCCCGCGAATCCCACGCCGCCGACCGCTCCGGCCGGGGGAACTCAAGCGACCACTCCGACGAAGAGCGGAAAGCACAAAGCCAAGAAGCATAAAAAGCATCAGAAGAAGGCTGAGGAGAAGAAGCCGGAAACGAAGTGAGCGGCGGGTGCCGTGCGGACGGACCATTTCGATCCTGCAGCCGCAATAACTCTCGACCCGCGCTGCCAGGCGCGGGTTTTTTATTCTCAATGGGTGCGATACTCCGAAGCTTGTCTCAGACCGTGAGCCGAATCGAACGGCGCCGTTTTGGATTGATGTAGGAGCGGCTTTACGCCGCGATCCGAACGTGGCAACGCGCACG